>UMBZ01023743.1_pt1 | contig 79674 bp, 52 predicted proteins | sample 1964091 | NCBI WGS metagenome assembly UMBZ01 (sample SAMEA4835954, study PRJEB28245) | human gut metagenome | biome: gut microbiome; material: fecal sample | place: Denmark | collected 2008
GCACCATGGCATAATGAAGAAATTAAGTAATGCGTCAGCCCTGTCAATGAAAGCAACAACTATCCACACAAAAAAATCACAATTCACATCAATCGATAAAATATCAATATTCCACCCACCAAATACATAATAATAAAATTCACCATAATAAATAAGTACCACCACATTGTTTGCTGAAAAAGAATAACTACTTTTGCATATTGAAATGTAGAAAACAATCTTCATACTGACTACAAGCTTTACAAATTGTAACAACCAATAAAATCCCTCATACCACATGAAGAAGAAATTAAATAAAGTCCTGGTTCTAGGATCGGGTGCGTTAAAAATCGGACAAGCCGGAGAATTCGACTACTCTGGTTCGCAAGCGTTGAAAGCACTGCGCGAAGAAGGCATCAGCTCGGTACTTGTCAATCCGAACATCGCTACTATACAGACATCGGAAGGTATAGCAGACAAAGTTTACTTCTTGCCGGTAACAACCTATTTCGTAACCGAAATCATCAAGAAAGAACGTCCTGACGGTATCTTGCTGGCTTTCGGTGGACAGACTGCACTGAACTGCGGTACTGAACTTTACACATCGGGCGTATTGAAAGAATACGGTGTAGAAGTATTGGGTACATCTGTAGACGCTATCATGTATACAGAAGACCGCGACTTGTTCGTGAAGAAGCTGGATGAAATAAATTTGAAGACTCCGGTAAGCCAAGCTGTAGAAAGCATGGAAGACGCTCTGAAGGCTGCACGCGAAATCGGCTATCCGGTTATGATCCGTTCGGCATACGCCTTAGGCGGATTGGGTAGCGGTATCTGCCCCAACGAAGAAAAATTCATCGAACTGGCAGAAAGCGCATTCACTTTCTCTCAGCAGATATTGGTAGAGGAATCACTGAAAGGCTGGAAAGAAATTGAATTCGAGGTAATTCGCGACGCTAAAGACCACTGCTTCACAGTAGCAAGCATGGAAAACTTCGACCCGCTGGGTATACACACCGGTGAGTCTATCGTTGTAGCTCCTACTTGCTCGTTAACAGAAGAGCAGGTTACTATGCTTCAGGACATCGCCAAGACTTGTATCCGCCACTTGGGTATCGTGGGCGAATGTAACATTCAGTATGCGTTCAACGCTGAAACTAACGACTACCGTATCATCGAGGTTAACGCTCGTCTGAGCCGTTCTTCAGCTTTGGCTTCTAAGGCTACAGGTTATCCTTTGGCTTTCGTGGCAGCTAAAATCGGTTTGGGATACAACCTCGACGAAATAGGCGAAATGGGTACTCCTAACTCGGCTTACGTAGCTCCGCAGCTGGATTATCTTATCTGTAAAATACCTCGCTGGGACTTGACCAAGTTCGCTGGCGTATCTCGCCGCATCGGTTCAAGCATGAAGTCTGTAGGCGAAATCATGTCTATCGGACGTACATTCGAAGAAATCATCCAGAAGGGTCTGCGTATGATTGGACAGGGAATGCACGGATTCGTTGGCAATGACCACACTCGCTTTGAAAATCTTGACGACGAACTTGCTAATCCTACCGACCTCCGTATTTTCGCCATGGCACAGGCTCTGGAAGAAGGTTACACTATAGACCGTATTTACGAACTTACTAAGATTGACCCTTGGTTTATAGGTAAACTAAAAAACATAGTAGACTATAAGTTCAAACTTCAGAGCTACAACAGCCTTGAAGAAGTTCCGGCAGACGTATTGCGCGAAGCTAAGGTATTAGGTTTCTCTGACTTCCAGATTGCTCGTTTTGTATTGAAACCACAGAACGGAAACATGGAGAAAGAAAACTTGGCAGTACGTAACTACCGTAAGAAACTGAATATACTTCCGGCAGTTAAGCGTATCAATACTGTAGCTTCTGAACATCCTGAACTTACCAACTACTTGTATATGACTTATGCGGTAGAAGGATACGATGTAAACTATTATAAGAACGAAAAATCTGTAATCGTACTCGGATCGGGTGCTTATAGAATCGGTTCGTCTGTAGAATTCGACTGGTGCTCTGTTAACGCTATCCAGACTGCACGTAAGTTTGGCTACAAGGCTATAATGATTAACTATAACCCTGAAACTGTATCTACCGACTACGACGTATGCGACCGTCTTTACTTTGACGAGTTGACATTCGAACGCGTACTCGATATCATCGACCTTGAACAGCCGCGCGGCGTTATCGTATCAGTAGGTGGACAGATTCCTAACAACTTGGCAATGAAACTGCATCGCCAGTCAGTGCCTATCCTTGGTACATCACCGGTATCTATCGACCGTGCCGAAAACCGTAACAAGTTCTCTGCAATGCTCGACCAGCTCGGCATCGACCAGCCGGCATGGCAGGAGTTGACTAGCCTTGACGATGTTAAAGCATTCGTCGATAAGGTAGGCTACCCGGTATTGGTTCGTCCGTCGTACGTATTGAGTGGTGCCGCCATGAACGTATGCTACGATGAAAAAGAACTGACACGCTTCTTGCAGATGGCAAGCGAGGTATCTAAAGAATACCCGGTTGTAGTTTCACAGTTCATGCAAGAAACTAAAGAAATAGAATTCGACGCCGTAGCTAAGAACGGTGAGGTAGTAGAATACGCTATTTCTGAACACGTAGAATATGCCGGAGTTCACTCGGGCGACGCTACTTTGGTATTCCCGGCTCAGCAGATTTACTTCTCTACAGCACGTCAGATTAAGAAGATTAGCCGCCGCATCGCTAAGGAATTGAACATCTCAGGTCCGTTCAACATTCAGTTCTTGGCACGTAAGAACGAAGTTAAGGTAATAGAATGTAACTTGCGTGCATCGCGTAGCTTCCCGTTCGTTTCTAAGGTATTGAAGCGCAACTTCATCGAGACAGCTACACGCATCATGCTCGACGCTCCTTACACTATGCCCGATAAATCAGCATTCGATATCGACCGTATCGGTGTTAAGGCTTCACAGTTCTCTTTCGCACGTCTGCAGAACGCCGACCCTGTACTGGGCGTAGATATGTCGTCTACAGGTGAAGTTGGTTGCTTGGGCGACGACTTTGACGAAGCATTGCTTAACGCGCTTATCGCTACAGGATATAAGATTCCGAAACAGTCGGTATTGCTTTCTTCGGGTGCTACTAAGTCTAAAGTTGACTTGCTCGACGCTAGCCAGATGCTTAGCAAGAACGGATATCACCTGTACGCTACAGCCGGAACAGCTGCATTCTTGAACTCACACGGCATTCCTACAACTCCTGTATTCTGGCCGGATGAACGCCCGAACGCAGAAAACAACGTAATGAAGATGATTGCCGCTCACCAGTTCGACTTAATCGTCAACATTCCTAAGAACCACTCTAAACGTGAGTTGACCAACGGTTACCGTATCCGCCGTGGCGCCATCGACCACAACATTCCGTTGATGACCAATGCCCGCCTTGCAAGAGCGTTTATCGAAGCCTTCTGTAAGATGAAGCAAGAAGACATCCAGATAAAGAGCTGGCAGGAATACAAATAATGTAATCCGAAACCCAATATAAAAGTAAGGCAGACAGCAGAATAACAACAAAGCATTCACTGTCTGCCTTCTTTATTACAAATAAAGACTCTCACTATGATAGAAATCATAAGCATCATGTTTTTAGGTATCGGAACAGGATATTTATTTCGCAAACACCAACGCCCCAACACCCTCCGTACCATCATCAACGTGCTAATATGGACGCTGCTGCTACTCCTTGGTATAGAAGCCGGAAGCAACCCTAAAATCATATCGTCAGTAAGCACACTCGGTATAGAGGCGCTGGTTATCACGCTGGCAGCCGTATTAGGAAGCTGCTTCACCGCAAGCTTGTTATGGCATATGATTAGTAAGAACAGAAAACAAGAAAAAAAACCATGAAAGGTAGTCTCATTATAATAGCATTTTTTATTGTAGGGTGTATAGTAGGGGTTCTGCACATCATCCCCATCGACATAGCTAAATACGACGTCAGCCTTTACGCTCTGTATGCGCTGATGTTCTGCGTAGGATTCAGCATCGGTAACGACCCGCAAACCATCCAACGATTTCGTGCCATCAATCCCAGACTGGCGTTTCTGCCTATCATGACAATCATAGGTACATTGGCAGGCACCGCTGCAGTAAGCTTAGTGTTATCGGAACGTAGCGCAACAGACTGTATGGCTGTAGGAGCAGGATTCGGATATTACTCATTATCCAGCATATTCATTACAGAATATAAAGGAGCTGAACTGGGTACCATAGCCTTACTGTCTAACATATTACGCGAGATGATGACATTGCTATTCGCGCCACTCATGGTACGATGGTTCGGTAATTTGGCACCCATCTCGGCTGGTGGAGCAACATCTATGGATACTACCCTACCCATCATAACCCGATACACAGGCAATGATTATGCCGTAGTGTCTATATTCCACGGTTTCCTCGTAGATTTCACGGTGCCGTTCCTGGTTACATTCTTCTGCTCTATATAACAAAGAGAGTTTATAGTTTTTTTATAATATAGCGTAAGGCGCATCTGCATAAAATATTGTACTTTTGCACAAAACATCAATTATCATGGAAAAGAACAAAAAATTAATCATAGCCATTATAGTACTGATAGCCGCAATTGTTGGCGTATCGTTTTTAGCATTCTACCAGTTCCACAAGAATCAAGAGATGACTGAGCTGTTTGCCATCGATAAGCAAGAGATGGAAAACGAGTACAGTACATTCGCTACTCAGTACGATGAACTACAGGTGCAAATCAATAACGACTCGCTGCGTGAGAAGTTGGAAAGCGAAAAACTGAAAACTCAACGCCTGCTTGAAGAATTGCGCTTGGTTAAGACAACCAATGCAGCAGAAATAATGCGCCTTAAGAAAGAACTGAAAACAGTACGTGCCGTATTGCGCAGCTACGTAATACAAATAGACTCTCTGAACCGCCTGAACGAATCATTGATGGCAGAGAACAAAGAGGTTAAGAGTAAATACTCGGCTGCTACTGCTCAGATAAACAACCTTTCACAGGAAAAGAAGAACCTTAACGAGAAAGTTTCTTTGGCAGCGCAACTCGACGCCACTAACATCGTGGCTCAGCCTCTGAACAAGAGAGGTAGAAAAGCCAATAAGGTAAAAGACGTGAAGAAAATAGCTATCTCGTTCACGATAGTGAAGAATATCACGGCGCAGACCGGAAACCGCACGCTCTACGTTCGCATAGCTAAGCCCGACAACGAAATCTTGTCAAAGGGCAACACTACATTCGCATACGAAAATACTAATATCACCTACTCTATCAAGAAATACATTGAATATACCGGCGACGAACAGAACGTAACCGTATATTGGGATGTAGAAGAATTCCTGCCGGGTGGAAGATACACCGTTTATATCTTTGCCGACGGAAACATGATTGGCCAGAATTCGTTCGAAATGAAATAAGGGCGCATCGCTACAGATAGAAACTTCTAATAACCATCAATGAAGCATTTCATGAGAAAATATACCTTATTATATATGATGGCATCGGCTGCCGCCTTGTTCATGACATCTTGCGGAGAAGACCGTTCGCACGAATATTACGAACTAATAAATCCAAAGATATGGCTTTATGACACGATGGAAGAGAACTATCTGTTTTATGATGAATTGCCAGATCGTGAAAGCTTGGAGTCGAATAAGTCGTTCTTCAAGAAGCCGGATGAGTTTGTGCATGCTGTAGCGTCGCGCAAGGACCAGAAGAATGGGGTGTATTTCTCGCACGTTGACTCGGTATTCACATCGAGAACAAAAAGCGAAATACCTTCTTTCGGTTTTGAAGGAGTTGTAGTAAGAGACGGTAACACCGGCAAATACTTCATTCAAATTATTTATGTGCAGAAGGCATCGCCAGCAGCAGAAGTGGGCTTGCAGCGTGGCGACTGCATAACCGAAGCCAACGGATATAACATTACTTCGTCTAATTATACCAGATTCATCTTCCAGCCTACTCAGGCGTACACTTATAAGGTGGCCAGACATAACGAGGCTACCCAAATAGCAGATACGCTGATGGTAGATATGCCTGCACCTACATACGTAGACGAGCCAAGCGTGTATCTCACTAAAACTATCAACGTAAGCGGTAAGAAGGTATTCTACCTGATGTACAACGCCTTTGAAGCGGAAGAAACCGAATTACTGCAACAGGCATTGACACAAGGATTGGCTGAGTCGCCCGATGATGTTATATTAGACTTGCGCTATAACCCTGGAGGTTCTGTATCAACAGCTATAACGCTCAACACGTTCTTAGCTCCGGCTTCGGCTATGAACCAGACTTGTGCAAAACTGATTTTCAACGATAAGATAAAAGAAGACGCTACTTACAAGTTCGATCCGTCATTACTTAACGGCGCTCAGAACGCATCGTTCAATCATCTGTATGTGCTGACTTCATCGAACACAGCATCAGCTTCTGAGTTGGTAATAAACTGCTTACGTCCGTACCTCGGCGAAAAGCTGTTGCAGGTGGGCGAAAATACATTCGGCAAGAATGTAGCACAAAGCAAGATAACAAACGAAGCGTATCCATTAATAGAATTTTGGCTGACAACGGCATACGTAAGCAACGTAGAAGGAAACTACGACTACTATACCAACGGTCTGCAAGCCGATTATAAAATATCGGAAAACTACGGTTATGCGTTAGGCGAATTAGGAACAACATCCGACCCGCTTACTGCCGCCGCCTTGTATCACATAGCAAACGGAGCGTTCCCAAAGACCGAAACCGAAGGAGAAACAACTCCCGAAAGTCGCTCCTCAAAGCACAATACGGTACGCTTCAATTCTATAGCAGCAAAGCCTAAACTGACTAAAATTCAGTAAATTTCATAAAAAAGGCAAAAAACAAGTTGCACAAGCAATCTTTTAAGATGTTTTTTTTGCCATCTCAATAAGACTTAATACTTTTGTGCCGTTGCATAAGCAACCAAAGACACAAAACAAAGATTCTATTGTCAATGAAAGGTACATTAAGTTTAGTCTTATTATTTTTCGGACTGTCAACAAGCGTGCAAGCACAGCGTACGCTAAACCTCGACAGTTGCCGCGCATTAGCTCTTTCGAACAATAAAGAGTTACGAATGTCGAAAGAGAAAGTCAATGCAGCACATTATCAGCAGAAAGCTGCATTCACCAACTTCCTTCCCAAGATTGACATGAAAGGCGTCTATATGCGTACTGAAAAGGAGATATCGCTACTTAGCGATGACCAAAAGTCAGCTATCAGCAATATAGGAACTGCCGTTGCACCTATGGGACAGAAATTACAGCAGATTTTGAGCAGCGACCCATCACTGGCACCGTTGCTAACTCCTCTTCAGAGTGTAATGGGTACACTGCCTGGAGCCTTGAACCAAGTGGGACAAGGTATGGTAGATGCCCTCCGTACAGATACCCGAAATATGTTCGGCGGTATGGTTACGCTTACTCAACCCATATTCATGGGCGGTAAAATCATCGCTTATAACAAGATTACGAAATTTGCGGAACAGTTGGCAGAATCGCAACACGCCACAGAGCTGCAAGACGTTATTCTGAATACAGACCAAGCTTATTGGCAGGTTATCTCGCTTGTCAACAAGAAGAAATTGGCGGAGAGCTTCCTCGAACTGGTGAAGAAGTTAGATTCTGATGTCAGCAAGATGGTAGCCGAAGGCGTTGCCACCAAAGCCGACGAACTAAGCGTAAAGGTAAAAGTAAACGAAGCCGAAATGACTCTGACCAAAGTAGAGAACGGACTGAGCCTTTCTAAAATGGTACTCTGCCAACTCTGCGGTATCCCGTTGGATACTCCTATTACACTTGCCGACGAGAGCATGGAGAACATAACCCTGCCCGATACATACATAGAAGGTAATGTAAACACAGCCCTCAGCAACCGCGAAGAGTTGAAGAGCTTGGAGTTGGCTTCTAAAATCTATCGTCAGAAAGTAAATGTTACACGCTCAGAGTTCCTTCCTTCTGTAGGACTTACCGCTACTTACCTCGTTACAAACCCGTCGTTAGTGAACGGATTCGAAAAAAAGATGCGCGGCATGTGGGGTGTAGGCATGATGGTAAAGATTCCGGTGTTCCATTGGGGCGAAGGAATATATAAGGTAAAAGCCGCAAAAGCCGAAGCCAACATAGCTCAATACAAGCTTGACGACGTGAAAGAAAAGGTAGAACTGCAAGTTACACAGGCTACCTACAAGGTAAACGAAGCAACTAAGAAACTGGCGATGGCAGAAAAGAACATGGCTAAAGCCGATGAAAACCTGCGATATGCCAACTTAGGATTTCAGGAAGGCGTAATACCTACCAGCAATGTGCTCGAAGCACAAACCGCATGGCTATCCGCTCAATCGGGTAAAATAGACGCTCAGATTGACGTGAAGATGAGCGAAATATACTTAAACAAATCAATGGGTACTTTAAAATAATAAAAGATATGGCCGAAAAATCTCAGCGCAACAACATTTTACTGGCGTTTTTCACTATCACAGCGGTAGTGATTATAGTCAGCGTTATAGGGTTCTTTACTTTAGGAGAAGGACCGGAAATCATACAAGGACAGGCAGAAGCTACAGAATATCGTGTTTCGAGCAAGGTGCCTGGACGTATTCTTCATCTATTGGTAGAAGAAGGTGACAAGGTTAAGGTGGGCGATACGCTTGCCATATTAGAGGCACCTGATGTTATGGCGAAACTGACTCAGGCTCAGGCTGCCGAAAGCGCGGCTCAGGCTATGAACGAGAAAGCGATTCGCGGAACCCGTCAGGAGCAACTGCAGGCTGCATACGAAATGTGGCAGAAAGCTAAAGCTGGACTAGAAATAGCAGAAAAATCATACAACCGTATCAACCGCCTTTACGAACAGGGCGTAATGTCGGCACAGAAGCGCGATGAGGTAAAAGCTCAATACGACGCAATGGTTTCTACCGAGAAAGCCGCTAAAGCTCAGTACACTATGGCTAAGAACGGTGCTCAGCGCGAAGACAAAGCAATGGCAGCCGCACAGGTAGAACGTGCCAAAGGTGCTGTGGCTGAAGTTAGTTCATATATAAGCGAGACTTATCTTACAGCAGCAGCCGACGGAGAAGTTACCGAAATATTCCCGAAAATAGGTGAATTGGTAGGTACCGGCGCTCCTATAATGAACGTGGCTCGTATGGACGATATGTGGGTGACATTCAACGTAAGAGAAGATTTTCTGAAAGACTTCAGCGTAGGACAGACTATCAAGGCATACGTTCCGGCACTCGAAAAAGATGTAGAGTTTAAAGTTACCTACATGAAAGACTTGGGCACATACGCCGCATGGAAAGCTACCAAGACCACCGGTCAGTTCGATCTGAAGACATTTGAAGTTAAAGCCAAACCCGTACAGGCTGTAGAGAATCTGCGTCCGGGCATGTCGGCAATCATCGAAAAAAAGTAATCCGCAATTATGTCATATACCGTTCAACAACGCCTGCTGCTGATAGCAAAAAGAGAAATCTACCGAATAGGTACTAAACCCATGTATCTGTTCTGTATGGTTATTGCTCCTATTTTTTGCTATCTGTTCTTCACTACGTTAATGGATAGTGGGCTTCCTACCAATATGCCGACAGGTGTGGTTGATATGGACAATACATCAACGACAAGAAGCATATTACGAAACTTGAACGCTTTTCAGAAGACTAACATAGTGGCTCACTATGCCAGCTTCGACGAGGCGCGACAAGCTATGCAGCGAAGAGAGATTTATTCATTCTATTACATACCTAAGGGAACTACCGAAGAGGCGCTTGCCAGCAGACAGCCCAATGTATCGTTTTACCTGAATTACTCGTACCTGATAGCAGGCTCATTGTCGTACAAGGAAGAACGTACCATATCTGAATTGGCAGGAGGTGCCATCGGAAGAGCTACGCTGAGGGCTAAAGGAGCTACCGACGCACAGGCGGTGGCGTACTTGCAACCCATAGTCATTGATACGCATATCCTCAACAATCCATGGATGAACTACTCGGTATATCTCTGCAATACACTGGTGCCGGGTATGCTTATGATTCTGATGTTACTTACTACCGTATATACATTAGGTACCGAGTTGAAAGAGAATACAGCAAGAGAACTGATGCAGTTGGCAGATAACTCCATCGTCACGGCATTAGCCGGAAAGTTGCTTCCGCAAACAGCGGTGTTCTTCATTTCTACGGTTTTCTACAACACATACCTCTACGGATTCCTGCATTTTCCGTGCAACAGCGGAATATTGCCGATGCTATTGGCAGGACTCTTGTTGGTACTGTCGTCGCAAGCCCTCGGAATATTTTTCTTCGGCATGTTCGGTAGCCTGCGTCTGGCGTTGAGTACAGCCTCGTTGTGGGGAGTAATTTCAATCTCCATCTCCGGATTCAGCTTTCCGGTTATGGGCATGCACCCTACCCTGCAAGGACTAAGTGTATTGTTCCCGCTCAGGCATTATTTCCTGATATACGTAGACTTGGCGCTCAATGGCTATCCGCTCATCTACGCATGGCATTCGGTAGTAGCTCTGCTGATATTCATATTGTTGCCCTTCTTCGTATTCAAGAAGATACGCACCGCCATGATGCACTACGTTTACATTCCTTAAAAGCAGAAGAACAATGAGAAAAGAAACATCATTACGAAATATCATCCTACAAGGGATGAACAGCGTATTCTATATATGCCAGAAAGAGCTGAAAGCAGTATTCAAGGACCAGGGTGTTCTGATATTCTTTCTGCTCGTACCTCTTGCATACCCGTTGCTCTACGCTTTTATCTATACAGGCGAAGTAGTGAGAGAGGTACCGGCAGCGGTAGTCGATATGAACAAATCGACACTGAGCCGAGAATTTATACGCAAAGTTGACGCCACGCCCGACGTGAAAATACAGTCGCACTGCGCTGATATAGAAGGAGCCAAGTTGCTGCTTAAAGAAAGCAAGGTGTACGGCGTTATCTATATCCCCGAAAGTTTCAGTAGCGACATAAACAAAGGCATACAGACCCAAGTTACGCTATACTGCGACATGAGCGGTATGCTTTATTACAAGGCGATACTTACCGCATCGACCGAAGTGTCTCTAAAGATGAATAAGGCTATCAAGGTTAAACGTGCCGGAAACACCACCGACCGTCAGGACGAGATAAGCTCTGCGCCTATTACATACGAAGCGGTTAACCTGTTTAATCCGCAAGCCGGATATGCCAGCTTCTTGCTGCCTGCCGTGCTCATCTTGATTATACAGCAAACCCTATTGCTTGGTGTGGGACTCTCGGCTGGTACCGCCCGCGAGAATAATCGTTTCCGCGACTTGGTGCCTCTAAGCCGTCAGTATCAAGGAACATTGCGCATAGTGTTAGGAAAATCATCTGCCTACTTCATTATCTATGCCATCGTTTCGGCATATATACTCTGTGTAGTGCCAAAGATATTCAGTCTGGTACAGATAGCGCAAGCCGGAACATTGGCGGCATTTATACTGCCGTATGTGCTGTCGTGCATCTTCTTCGCCATGACCTGCTCTATCTTTATACACCATCGCGAAGCGTGTATGATGATTTACGTATTTACATCAGTTCCGCTCTTGTTTATATCCGGTGTTTCATGGCCCGGATCGGCAATACCAGCATTCTGGAGAGTAATCTCATGGATGTTCCCGTCTACATTCGGCATCAACGGCTATATAGCCATCAACTCTATGGGTGCCACCCTCGACCAAGTGCTGCCTGAGTTCAGAGCGTTGTGGATTCAAACCGGAGTTTACTTCCTTACTACCTGCATAGTATACCGACGCCAAATCATGCTTAGCCGCAGTCACGCTATGGAACGCCTGAAGGAATTCAGACGCAAGAAGAAGAATCTTATAACTCAACAAAAAACTGATTTTCATTGTCAATAATTATAAGCCCAAAGGCCCCGAAAAAGCCGCATGAAACGAGACCCTATTTCATGCGGCTAATTTTTTGTCACATCATTGCTCTACCGTAGCCGAGAACATCCATTTTACTAATCTGACTTCGCTGGATGAGAAGCGGCCAACAGGAAGTTTCAGCACCAACTTGTTCCAGCCTTTACGCAGACTAATATCTACTGCCGGGCGCGATACACAGTTCTCATTGCGCAACGGTAACTCCAACTGACGTTCTTTATTAGTATTCTGCCATACAGGAGGCATAATCTCCTCACCATTCATCCAAGCCTTGCTACCCTTATAATCCCATGTACCGGGAAGCGGTGGCAAATCACTCTCAGAACGACTATAATTTTGGAACTCTAAATAAATATGCGCCGTACAAGCCTTCTTTGAGTAAATCCATCGAGTAGCATATGCCGTATGGTTCTCCTTAGGATTCTTATAAAAGCCGGGCACCAAAGTTCCCCACACATGACGCAGATAAATGCCGTTGCCGGTGATGGTGCGCGAATCATAAGAACTTCCGTTATAAGTATAAGAAGTAACATCCGAGTCGGGAGTTCCTACTGGCATAAGATGTTCTTCGGGAGGGAAGCTACGTTGCAAATCGCCATCATTGGGGAAAGCGTCGGTTATGCGCCACTCCACATCCGCTTGTCGCTGATAAGCGAACGGCTCATCTTTAAGCGTATTCTTAGCGTGCCACAACATACGGTTCTCGAACTCGGCGAACTCAGCTTTCTGTTCTGGTTCATCATCCCACAGAAGCGTGGTCTTTCCGTTGAAATAGCCTCTGCCACCACCACGCCAAGCACGTTCTGCAAGCGTGAGCATATAAGGATAGAAATTGTTTTCGTTAAGAAGCTGGTAAGTATTGTCTATATAACGGTCGTTCCAGAACGCCACGATGCAGCCAGCCAAATCCTCGCTTCCCACCGGCTGATTATATATGCGACTGTTGAAGAGAGCCACCAAGTCGGCATAATTATCAAAATGGTTGGCATAATGAAAACGGCAGTCTATAGCCGGAATGCTGGGCTGAGCCGTGCCACGATAACTCCACAGCTGTGTCATGTCAATCTCGCATGGTTTATACTGCCAACCGGGATTCCACGAAATGACTTTTTTCCCCTTTGAGCGCACAAACGCTACCATCTCGGGCACGAACTGAGGGTCGGTAAATGCCACTTCATCAGTACCGATATGCAGATAAGGTACATCGAAAGCAGTACACACTTCTGTTATGATGTCCTTCATTATACGCTTACCCTCGGCAGTTTGCATACCAAAACCAAACGTCCGTTCGAAAGCGGCACTATGACCAGGCATATCTATTTCCGGAATGAGCAATACATTATGCTTACGGCAAAACTCCACTAAATCGCGAGCCTCATCAAGCGTATAGAACTTTCCCTTCTCGCGTTGCATATTCCTGGAGGCATTCAGTTGCGGGTAAAGGCGGCTCTCAAGTCTCCAAGCCTGATTTTCCGTGAGGTGCCAGTGAAAGGTGTTTATCTTAAAGCTACTAAGCAACGCTATTTCTTTCTTCAGCTCATCTATGGGAATAAAACTACGGCCTACATCGTGCATAAATCCACGAATACGGAAAGCCGGCCAGTCGGTAATTTCACACAGCGGCAAGCACTTCTTACCATGACGGTCGACGGCAAGTTGCGCCATAGTCTGCCGTGCCCAGAACAATCCTTTTTCCGTAACCGCCTCAATAATCACCTCCTTCGGAGTAACCGACAAATGATATGCCTCATCTTGAAACTGAGCCTCTGGTACTTGCTTCACCAACACTTCCCTTACCGGAAGATTGGCCTTAACATATTTATCAGAGAAAGACGACTTCTGCGGCATGGGCAACAGATGCGGAATTTGCGCATTCAGCAGAAAGCAATTCAGCAGAAAGATGAAATAAAACAACAGACGTTTTACATTCATACTATATAGGTTTAGGTTGTTTACATTAAATACACTTGTAAAGATATGTATTTAGTTCGGAATGCGCAAAAAGCCTCCCTACTCTCCGCATCATAGCCATACGCATACAGAGAAAACACCTGAGATATGCGCTCTCTTTTCATGTAGCATACTTTTACTTGATCAAGTAGATTGGTTTTTACTATTCCACAAGGCTACGTCTGCATATATTCATTTAAAATCGGCTCCAAAACACCTTCTGAAAGGGGCTAAAAACATTGCGATGCTCACAACAACAGAATGCGATAAGCCAACTGAAGCATAGCAATGTTTTAATGTGTTCATCGCATTCTTTCAGTTGACTTATCGCATTCTATTTTTCACTGTTTGCAAGTAGGCTTATATGTTTGTAGTTTTTACTACTTAACCTTAAACCGGAACTCCTTGGCCATTGAAGGAAACGAGGTTTCACCTTTCAAACGGAGAGCAACCTTTTGAGAAACCAAGTTATAATCATCCCAAGAACCAGCGGAAATCATCATCATAACATGACCATCTTCCGACATCCACTTAACAGGGAAATTTGGCTGGTAATCACCATATGTTCCCCAATTATCGTCACGGTGGAAAATACGCCAAGGTCCCCATGGTTCCGGTGCTTCATAGAGTGTTAACTGTGAACGAGAAGCCTCTGGATATCTCATTTGATGAATAGGCCGCGGATGCAACTCTTCATCTACAAAACTGTAATTACCCATTATATAACGTTTGATTCCTGGATTATAAACCACATGATTGGAGCCTGTCATTTTATAATAACGGAACACCAATTTAGCATCCTTTTCGTCGTGGCTCCATCGTGGTTCTGCCGGATTACTTGAAGAAAAGAATTCCCAAGCATCACGCTGCAAGATCTTATCCTTAGGAACTCGACCCAGCAACATACCGTCATTGTTCTCCCAATAGCTCTGATTATCATCTTCGTCACAAGGGAAATAGGCGTATACGTAACCATCACGTGCACCTTCATAGCCCTTTCCAAACTGCAAGAAATGACAAGAAGACAAACGTCCCTCAAAGAAATGGAATGGCGTAGCATGATTGTCAAAAGTTAATCCTCCATCCTTAGAAACGGCAATCCATCCAAAAAGATTGTGCTGACGACGAAAAAGAGGATTATCACCATAATTTTGAGCTTCAAAACTCATGTACAACGTACCATCAATATCCAATAACCCGGATGGCTTTACGCCTTCCAAGCGCTTATCTGCCATAAGTAGCGAATCGTCAGGTGTAGGAGAAGGGCAAATCATATCCATAGACCACTGTCCTACCTGAGTTAAATCACCTAAATTAAAACGCTTAAAGGTGCGTAATTTCCAAACATTCACTGTACAACCTTTATTGTCGCCTGCACCCAAATAGATGTTATCATCCTTTCCCCAAGTGAGGGGCCACATATCACCTTCTCCAGAATGATAACGATAGCGATCGAATAATACCTCCTCAATCAGTTCAGAAGGTTCATAAGGAGGAATAGCTTTAGGATAAATATAATAATCAGCCTTTTTACCGTTAGCACAAACGCAAGGCTTGATTTCACGCTTTTGTGCGCTCAATGTAGAGGATGCTGCAAAAAGTAAAACACTCAAATAAAACAGATAATTATTCATTATATTCATTGATTATATGCAATTTTACAACACGACCAAGTCGTAAAGTTATGGCACCATATACACTTTACAAATACACTTAAATCTGCATAGGTGCTATCCAAAGTACTCAGCAAATGTAGATAAATCTTTCGAAAACTAACTCTTAGAAACATTTTATTGTACATGATTATACAAAGAATATTACGTCTGTATATATTATTTCAAAATCGGCCTCATAATTGGGGGCAGTAAAAAAAATAGAATGCGATGTTCGCATTCTATTTTTCGCTGTTTACAGCCATATACTTATTTCTCTAACGCTCGTTTAATCTTGAATACAAGGTTTTGATAATGAGCACGCGTATAAGCGTTGCCTGTTGCCATGCGGCTCTTCAGCAAGCTATAAGCTTCTTGCAACTTTTGATAAACCGCAGCGTTTTTCACCATCTCTGTAGTACCCATCGTATTAAACTCAAAGCCAGCCTTCTGCCAGTCTATGTTGTCTGTCATCAACTGCTTCTCAACTTCGTTCAAGCTCTTGAGTCCAAATGGAGAGCCTGCCTTATTAGCACCCAGTCCTGTAGCATCCAGAAGTTTATCTACATAAGCTATCTGCAAATTGCAATCGTACATGTTCAAATTAGCTCCTGCCTTAGTTTTCTTCCATACGAAATTATAGAAATCGTCCATGAAATCTACATAACGGTAAGCGTTCTTAGGGTCAAGTTCTTCGAACAACGCCAAGCTGGAAGTGATGGAAGTAAAGAACAATCGGCTCACAATGATAGACTGCAATGTAAGAGGTGAATATACAGGACCTATTCGGTCTATCACATTCTTATCGAGCAACCAGTTAGGCAAATCCATCATAGTTTCTAATGTAAACTTCAAAGCTGCCTTTTGCTCTTCTTTAGGCACGAAACGGATTATCTGTTTTGTATTGTCTCTACGCGGTTCATCCAAATAAATACCTCCTACAGAAACCATGGCATGAAGCAAATAACGCTGCATCTGCATCACCACCTCACGATAAGCATCAGAGAGACGAGTGTAATCGTTATCGTCTTCCTTAGTCCACTCAGGAAGGTTTTTCATGATAACCTTCAGGTTTTTCATTCCGTACTCACCTGCTTTCACCGCATTATCTCCAATATCTTCCGACTTGCAAGAAGGGTCGAGTTCATTGATAAACGGCTGCGGACCATACTTATACATAGGATCGTTTTCTTTCTCCTTAATCCAAGCGTTCAGTACACTCTTCTCTTCCTCGGGCGTTGAAGCCTCGAAAATTGGCTTATATCCCCACTTTATGGCATACTTATCATACACACCCAGATGCGGTGGCATCAAAGCCACACCTTTATCGCCCGGCTGAGCGACATAGTTGAAGCGGGTGTAATCCATAATAGATGGAGTGGTTCCGTATTTTTGGGTAAACGAAGCCGAACGCAAAGAGTCTACCGGATAAGAATACGATGCTCCGAAGTTATGCATCAAGCCCAACGTATGACCAATTTCATGAGCGGCCACATAGCGCAAGGCACTTCCCATAGTCTCGTCATCGAACACCGGTTTTCTTACTTTAGGGTCTACAGCTGCAGTCTGCACGAAACGCCAGTTATGCAGCAGTTTCACCACGTTAGAATAGAACAACACATCGCCCTGAATGATTTCTCCCGAACGAGGGTCAACGCAAGAAGGACCCATGGAATTTTCCTCTGGAGTGGCAATCATACGGTAGCAACTGTAACGTATGTCATCTGGATCGAAGTCTGGATCATCCTTCGGATAATCCTTTGCCACGATAGCATTCTTGAATCCTATTTCCTCAAAAGCTTCCTGCCAGTCTTCAATTCCCTTTTTGATGTACTTTCTCCATTTTTCGGGAATAGCCGTATCTACATAATACACTATAGGTTTCTGTGGTTCTACCATTTGGCCATCCTTGTATCTCTGCAAGTCTTCCGCTTTAGGCTGCAAGTCCCAACGGTTGATTAGCGAAAACTCCTGCAATCCGTCTTTCTTTTCGGTAAAGAAGTATTTACCCTCATCAAAGTATCCTATGCGCGAATCGCTATAACGTGGACGCATAGTCTGTTCCGGCAACAAAATAATGTTACGCGTCATGGTCACAGTAAACGGATTTCCGTCTACCGAATAACTCATCAGAGACTTGATGTTGATGTTTTGCGGAAAACACTTCATGCCCAGAATATACGACTTTGACGATGACAGACTTCCCGACAAAGGTTTCTTCTTAGACAGAATATCCATGATGTTTCCACCTCGGAATGGGCTGAACTCAGGCACGTCGGTAATGAACAGCGAAGTCATATCTACCACGTAAGCCGAAGAATCCGGCGAAACACTTTCTATCTTATATGCCTCCCAGATAGGGTCGGAATAATTTCGCTGAAAAGCCTTGTACATAACAGAAGTAGTGTCGCATAAGTTACGCAGCATTCTTTTATGCATGAACAGCTTCTTCTCGTCGGTAGAGAAAGTAACTACTACCGGATTTTTAGGCATCTGGCCGGCAGCCACATCCTTATTGTTGCTGGTGCTAGACACGCGCGAAGAAATCATAAAGTCTCTTTTCAACAGATTCTTGGGAATTTCAAAATAATATTTGTCCTTCACCTGATGAATTTTGAACATTCCTTCGGTAGTCTTTGCATCCTTCAATAGCTTTTTATAATCGGACACTTTTTCTTTTTTCACTGTATCCGCCTGCTCTGTGGCATCTTTCTTCTTTTTCCTCAGTCTGGGAGCCTCAGCATTGGCTGCAAGCAAGCCAAAAGAAAACGATCCCACGCACAATAGATTTAAAACGTTATTCATTATTTTATTATACTTTAGGTTGTTATAGGTCTAATTTGGTCAAGTCGAATCCGTTGGCCAACATGGCGTTTCTTATGATATCGTACTTTTTCTTCATAATTGGATATTGCTCAAAAATAGGAGCCAACTCGTTTTGCGATTTTTCAAACACAAAGTTCATCCACTGCGACAAGTCCATCTCGCGGGTAGGAGCATAAATGGAATAGAACGGAAAGTCAGGGTCTTCTTCATCTATATAAGACGACTCGGTATTATAACTGATTAATCCGTATTTATAGAAATCGATGGTAGAAGGGGCTTCGTATCCCATATAATAATAACCGCTATAAATCTCCTTGTCTTCGGCGGCAGTTTCTGTCAGCTCATAAAATTCGTCGGGAATGGAGAACGAGCCTCTCACCTCCGACATATACTTAGCCCAGAAATTAGCGTTGAGGTCTGCACGCATTTTCACGAAATCGCTTTTAGACATGCTACCAAGGGCCGAAGTGATATTGCTTATGGCTATAAAGCTATTGCTGGCATAGCTGTTAAGTACCGTAGTTTCTCCGTAAGAGTCCATCTGCACCTTTTCTGCCAGAATAATAGAGAAAGGCAGGTTCTTCTTCAAGAAATCAGACGGATACAAGTCTATCAAGGCCTTCTTCAAGAAATCAACGCCTTCGTCTATTACAGCTTGAGTTTGCTCGGGAGCTGTAATCTGGATACCGTTTTCCGCATTGAAGTTGAATTTATAATCGGCAATCGTGGGGTTCACAATTATCACGCTTTCATATTTCTGGTAAAACTCGTAAATGAAATGCTGTGTGGGGTCGGACGAATCTTGCAGCACACCATACTTATCAGAAAGGTCGGGCACGTTCAATTCGTCTTCATGGTAGCAGGCGGTCAGTCCTGACAACAAAGCTATCAATAATATAATCTTTTTCATAATCTTTCTTTTTTAGCGGATTAGTTGTTGGCCGAAACCGGCTTGTTTTCCGGGCGGCTGAAAATCTCTATCTGCATGTTTTTGTCTCTCTCGCTCTTAGGTATAGGCAGTGTATACAAGTCTTTGTCTTGCAACTTGAATTTGTCGCCTGAACCTTCGGTATTTTTCGATGTATAAACATGCTCTATCACCGGACAGCCGTATCTACGCAAGTCGAACCAGCGGAAACCTTCGAAAGCCAACTCACGACGACGTTCCTTACGTACGGTAGCCACAATACCTTCAGCATCAACTTCGAGCGGCTGTGCTCCACTCTTCATGCGGTGTTCTGAAAGAGTTTTCAAGTCATCCATAGCCTTATCTTGTTCACCCTTTTCGGCATAAGCCTCAGCACGATTCAAATAAGCCTCCGACAAGCGAAAAGCGTTAGAGTAAACAGTAGGCGAAGTAGAGCTCCACTTAGACGGTACATAGTACTCTATGGTTTTTGCAACAGGACGTCTTTGTTTTCCTACTGTATGCTGGAAAAATTGGCTCAGGCGCAAATCATTTTCGGAATATTGAGCCAGCAAGTCTTTAGAAACTACCAAATCGCCGGCATATCCGAAATCAGGCTTCATATACGATTCTATCGTAGTGGTTCCATAAGAAAACAAGATTTCCTTATTGGCAAATGAAAGGAATTTGTTTTCATCCGGAGTCTCCGACAATTTAGTCAGCTGTTTTCCGAAATCGTTTATCACGACATCGCTGTAAGTAACAACATCATCGTATTTCTGCTGAAACAATGCGATGCGCGATGCAAGCAAGTATGCTCCCACCAAATTCGGTCGGTATATACTCTTCTGAATGTTAGAACCTTTAAGACATTCTATAGCTTTTGTAATATCGGCTTCCATTTGGGCATACACTTCGGCATTAGTAGCACGTTTCAGCATCTTGTCCGACAAACTGATTTCAGTATTGATAGGCACGCACAAATCTTCAGTAGCCGTGGCTTCCACGTAAGGACGACCATATAAGTTGGCAAGCATGAAGTAAGAAAACGCACGCATAAAATGAGCTTCACCTTCCAGATCTTGCTTTTCTTCTTCAGTTCCGTTCATCTCGCTCAACTTATCAAGCATGATGTTGCACATCAGAATCTTATGATAATAAGAAGTCCATGCCTTATCGGTAGAGAATTCATTAGAAATTCCTATTTCAGGATCCTGCTGCCAAGTATAATACGCCCACATAGGTTCTCGCCAGTCGTTAGAAATAAGCATCGGACTAGAACCGTAATAACAAAGGTCTGCCACATCGTCTGTCATATATTCCAAGTAAGGATGCAGCACTTCCTTGTTATTTATCACTTCACCAAAAAACAATTCCTTGTAGTCAGTCACCGATTTAGGAATCATCAGGTCTTGCGAGCTTTCTTCCAGAAAATTGCTACACGAAGAAAGCGCCAATCCTATAAGGATGTATATATAATATATGTTCTTTTTCATTTTCCTATTCTTACGTTAGAGTGTTAAACTAATACGGACGGCATACGAACGCTGCGGTGGAATACTGCGCGAACCTAATCCAATCTGTTCAGGGTCTCTTCCTTTCAAAGCCTTGTCTTTCAACACAAATACGTTTCCGGCATCGAAACTAACGCTGGCTCCTTTCAAGTAAAGAGGTTTCAACCATTCCGGCTTCAAATCGTAACGGATTGACATCGAACGGCATCTCAAGAAACTACCCGACACTACTCTCAAATCACTCTTGTTATACATATCCCATCCATTATCGGCTATGCGGTAAGTAACATCGCTGTTACGGATGGCAAGACTTTTATCTGAAAGCACAGGAATGTTAGTTCTTTCTTCATCGCCTGGCACTCTCCAACGGTCAACAAACTCGCTCGACATGTTTTGGTCTGGATAAGGAAGATTCTGTCCGGAAGACTGATACAAGTCGTTCAAACGGATATTGCTTCCAAAGCTGAATGAGAACAAGGCATTCAACGAAATATTCTTATATTTCAAGAATGCAGAGAAACCACCATTCAGGTCGGCTTCGCGCTTGCCAGAATATACAAACGCTCTGTCGAACATCTCTTGCTGCGAATGAACCACAGCGTTTCCGTCTTCATCTTTCTCATTTACATCCTTAAAGACAGGATATCCTTCAGAATTGAGTTTGTCGAATTTATAAGAATAGAAACTATTTACGGCGTGTCCGTTGCTTACCAGCGTACCGTCTATATAATCTTGCCAAGTAACGGCTGAGTTTCCTGCGTTCAAAATCTTATTGTAGTTCTTTCCGGTATTGAACGACAAGCTTAAAGTCCAGTCCTTAGTTTGAACAGGCACGAACGATACAGCCAAATCCCATCCTTTATTCTCAATGTCTCCATCGTTTATAGAAACGTTAGTAGCTCCAGTAGACGGTGCCACGTCTTTCGTCACAATCTGATTGACACCTTTCTTATAATATACATCGAGAGAACCATAAACACGGTTGTTCCAGAAAGCCCAGTCTACAGCCACATTATAAGAACGAGTCTTCTCCCACGTCAACTTGTTGTTTGGCAACTTATAAAGTGTGGAAACATATTCCTGCGGCAATGTTTCCAGAGTTCCCAAGCTGGCTATAATATTAGGGGTTTGGTCGGGATGCACATTTCCCTGTATACCATATGAAGCACGGAAAGCCAAGTCATTCAAGAAATTCACGTTCTTCATGAATTTTTCATTTATCACATTCCAACGTCCTGACACTGACCATATAGGCAAGAAACGAACACTCTTGTCTTGACCAAATTTGTTAGAACCGTCTGTACGGATATTGAAATTGAAAATATAACGACTATCGTATACATAAGCCGCTGTAGCGTAGAATGAAATCACATTGTTTTTAGTATCGGTAATCACGTCGGGATGATTACGTACCAAAGTAGCGTATCTCTTCCAAATGGTAGGGTCTATATCCACAAAACGTTTACCTCTTTCAGGCAGATAACCGTATTGAGTAGACTGCACACCGTCATACTTAGAAGAACGCACTTCCTGACCTATGCTTCCTGAAATTTCGTGCTTTCCAAAACTATGTATCAATGATAAGTTGTTTCTCCACGTATAAGAAGTATGACGCGTGTTCGATGTGGAAAGTTCACCACCAAACGGCAACAAGCAGTACTGTTCTGCAAAACGTTGGTTCTCGGTAGGGTTAGGCAATGTAGCCCCATAAGGCGACTGACGCATGGAAGTGATATAATAAGATTGCTCATCAGCCCAACTTTCTTGAGAAACAGAGCTACGGCCTACTCCAAGCACTGAAGAAAACCTTATACCCGACGCAATCTTCCAATCCAAGTTAATTGATGCGTCGATTGACGAATTATCTATTCTATTTCCAGTATGATCTATCTCATTCAATATGTTATACATCAACATACCGTTATATCCTGATTCATTAGCGTAATAATACAAATCGCCAGCGGCATTTCTTACCGGAATGGCTCTAGAAGTATTATAGGCATATTCATAAGGAGTTACCGAAGCGTGCGGATGGTCTGCCTGCGAAAGTGCGCCAGTTACCTTGAATCCAAGCGTAATGTCTTTGTTCAGCTTAGTATTAACCTTGGCCAACACGTTATAACGCTTCAAGCCCTCGCCTATGGTAACACTTTGGTTATCAGCAAAACCTACTGACAAATAATAATCACTGCGGTCGTTACCACCGGTAACAGAAATAGAATGTTGCTGTGTAAATGCCGTACGGAAAAGTAAATCGTACCAATCTGTATTCAGTTCTTTCAAAGCCTTTACCTGACCCAAGAACTGACCATACGTAATATCCTTATTCCATAAATGCTGCAAAGCCCCTTCATAACCTATGTCTGAAGGCTTGTAACTACCAAACGAAAGTCCTCTTTCTTGCATCTCGATAGACATATCTACTCTATCTGCCGAATTCATACGGAACATTTTATCGTATGTAGGAGGAGCTGTAATGCCCAATGTTGTAGTATAATTAATGGAAGGCTTCTGATTCTTTCCGTGCTTAGTGGTAACCACAATTACTCCATTAGCTGCCTTCACACCATAAATGGCCGTTGCACTTGCATCCTTCAGGATATCTACACGGTCTATATCTTCCGGATTAAGTGAACTGATGGCATTTCCTATCAAGTTAACCTTATCAGGGCTGTTCAATTCTTCAGTAGAAATATTTACCGATTCTTCAAGAATGATACCGTCTACCACCCATACCGGCTCTCTGTTTCCGGTAATTGACGAAGAGCCACGGATACGGATTTTAGGAGCCGCACCAGGAGTAGACGACATATTAATTACTGCCACACCAGGCAAACGTCCTTGCAACATCTTGTCCACCGACAAGTATTCTCCGCCTTTCAAGTCATCTCCTTTTACAGAAAGGATAGAACTCGCCAATTTTCTACGGTCAATTTCCTGATATCCTGTCACAACGACTTCATCTATCCTTTGCAAATCGTCTTCCAACACCACGGTCAGACTTTTACCCTTCCACGTCATCTCGCGCTGTTTCATTCCAATGAAAGAAAAAACCATCTTCAGTTCTTTCTTTCCATGCGAAGGCATTTCAAAATAACCTTTAACGTCGGTTATAGTACCTGCCATCGAGCCTTTTACATACACAGACACGCCTACCAGCGGATCTCCATTTTGATCGATTACTCTACCTGTTACGTTGCCACTCGTAACCACTTTTTGGTTCTGCGCCATCACTGGTAAAAAGCAAAACCATAGCAATGCCAGAAGGCATAGCCACCCGACATTCTCTCCTTTGTTGTACCTCATAATCCTCTCTAAATAATTTTGTTCCGCAACACATTAATTATAACATCATAATCCACTGAACAGCAATAAATTGTTCAAGTTTTTCTTCTATTGCAGAATTCACATGCCTTTGTGTTGCAAAATCAAGCAGTAAATTCAGCAACAGCTAGATAAATGTGCAAATAAAATTTAAAATATCAATCTTTTTGGTATATTTATTTTAATTTAAAGAGCATTTTAATAGCAAACACCTTTCGCAAGGCCATTATTTGCATCAAAAACTAAAATTACGTTTATCAAAACAACAAAATCATCCGTTCACTAATGTTTTGCTCTAATATCAAAACCAAAAAGCAAAAAAATTGCCGCATGAAACAACCCTATTTCATACGGCAAAATTTTTTATCCGTTCAACTCAGTTATATAATCAAACAATTTACGATAGAAAGCGTGCTTGGTAAGCGTTGAAGCGTCTCCCATGATGACAAGCTTCATACGGGCACGAGTCATGGCTACGTTCATTCGTCGCAGGTCATTCAAGAAGCCGATATTTCCTTCTTCGTTGGCACGCACCAGACTGATAATGATGACGTCTCGCTCCTGCCCTTGAAATCCATCGACCGTATTTACGGTTATGGCTTGACGATAAGGTTTGAAAAATGCGTCGCGCCGTATCAAGCCACGCAGATATTGCACCTGTGCCTTATAAGGAGAAATAAGTCCGATGTCTATACGCTCGTCAAGGAAACGCTCCTTGCCTATCTTCTGAATGTAATCTTTCAGCTTGCCAACCGACAATTCGGCTTCTGCCTTATTGATGCGTCCGTAGCTCTCGCCTACAAACTCTTCATTGCAGTCCATGCCTTCCGTGTTTACCCACTCAATGGCAGTATCGTAATCTAATATTCCACGGTATTTCACTTCGGGAGCCGCCTGAAGTCGGCCATCGTAGAACCAATCGGAAGAGAAACGCATTATTTCATCGTTCATGCGATACTGCAATGTAAGTAGCGATACCGTTTCGGGCTTATTCTTCACGATGCTCTGCATAAGCGTATGCCCCAAACCGCCACGCACCGACTGCGGACACTTCACCGTAGGCGGAAGCTGGCAATGGTCGCCTGCCAATATCACACGGTCGGCCTTACGTATGGCTATCCAGCACGCCGGCTCTAATGCCTGAGCAGCCTCATCTATAAATACGGTGCCAAACTTCTGTCCCATAAGCAAGCGATTAGCGCTGCTCACCAAGGTGCAGGCTATAACTCTGGCTTCAGAAAACAAGTCGGCATTGATACGTATCTCCAGCTCATTAGCTCTGTCTTTCAAAGAGTTTATCTTGGTACGCACCGCCTCACGGTCGGACCGCTTGCGCATCTGTGCGTAAAGGTCTCTTATCGCCTTACGTATTCCCCACAGTTGCGTATAATCGGGATGCGACTCGAAACGCCTTTCGTAAGTAAAAGAAAGCATCTTATCGTTTACCCTACTTGGATTTCCGATACGTAATACGCTTACGCCACGGTCTACCAGTTTTTCACTAATCCAATCGACCGCCATATTGCTCTGCGCACACACTAACACCTGATTTTCGCGATGCAACGTTTCGTAGATAGCCTCTACCATAGTAGTAGTCTTTCCTGTTCCGGGAGGGCCGTGCACTATAGCCACGTCTTTAGCATGAAGTACCTTATTTACCGCAGCGTCTTGCGTAGCGTTGAGCCACGGAAAACGTACGGGTTGAAAGGAGAATGTAGACGAAGGCTGAGTACCATGAAAGATATCGCGCAGCTCCGCCAAGCGATTGTTCTTGGCACTGATTACCTGATTCATCGCCTCGAACATAAGTCGATAGCTGGTCTCGTCGAAATACAATTGCACGCCAAGTTCATCTCTGCTCTGCAAAGCCACCAAAGCATCGGGGCCGGGCAATATCACCACCATGCGGTCGTCTTCTACATAGTTTACTGTAGCCACGAAATTAAGATAGTTCAACTTGCCTCCGGGCAAAGCCGTAAAGAAACATACCGGACGACCGTATTCAAAGAGATGCTCTATATCCTTATCTTCGCGACGCTCCACCTCTACCACGAACTGATTAAGCGCATTGTAATAGCTACGCCCCAAACTGATAGGATACCAACACATGCCACGCTTTATCTTGCGCCCTATGCCCATCACTTCCGTTTGCTGCTTGAATTGCTCCTTCTCGTAATCGTACTCCATCTTAAGCAATTCATATTGATGCTGAAGATAAAGTACAGGCGATTTTATAGTGTCAGTATTCCCTTTCATTGCACGTTGCTACTATTCTTTTCGTTACATTTTATGGTGCAAAGGTAACGATTCTAAAAAATGAGAAACAGAAAAATTGATTTATTCTACAAGAATCCTTATTTTTGTTATGTACATAAAAAGCATTGTATCATGAAAAAGCAGGCAGATTACATAAAAAACATTGAGATAAAAGGTCTATGGGGACGCAAAAACATTTCATGGGCGCTTCGTCCGGACGTTAATATCTTAAGCGGAGTGAACGGAATAGGCAAGAGTACTATTCTGAACGACTCGGTACGCACACTCGACAAACTGGTGGGCGGTACTCTGACCAACGGCATTAAACCGGGAGTGAATTTCGAGTTCTATCCCGAAGACGCCACCTTTGTAAAATTCAACGTGATACGCAGCTTCGACCGTCCGCTCATCAGCTCTGCGCTGCTTGAGAAAATAGGCAACCAGAATGTAAGGACCGAACTCGACTGGCAGCTGTATCAACTGCAGCGCAGCTATCTGGACTATCAAGTAAATATAGGCAACCGCATAATAAAAGCCCTGACAAGCGGCTCGCCCAACGGACATCAGCAAGCCACTGCCCTATCGCAAGCCAAGACTAAATTCCAGGACCTGATAGACGAGCTGTTCAGCGAGACCAACAAAACAATAAACCGCCAAAGCAACGAAATACTGTTCTTCCAAGACGGTGATACGCTTACTCCATACCAACTGTCATCGGGCGAAAAGCAGATGCTGGTGATACTGCTAACCGTATTGGTGCAAGACAATCAGCACTACACCCTCTTTATGGACGAGCCCGAAATATCGCTTCACGTAGAGTGGCAGCAACGCCTCATCGAACTGATACGCCAGCTAAACCCCAACGTGCAGATAATTCTTACCACTCACTCGCCCGCACTCATCATGAACGGATGGGTAGACGCGGTAACCGAAGTAAGCGACATTACTACATATATATAAATGTATCGCCATGGGAAAACGACTGACCGAAAACCTGACCTCACTCTATATAGGAGCGGTCAACAACTTAAAGCCCAAACATGCAAAAAGGAAAATTATAGCATACGTGGAAAGTTATGACGATATCTCTTTTTGGCGTTCCCTATTGGCTGAATATGAAGACGACACCCGATATTTCGAAGTGATGCTTCCATCGAAACGCTCTCTGGCCAAGGGCAAGAAAACCGTACTGATGAATCAGTTGGGAACAAAATTAGGCGAAAACATGATAGCTTGTGTAGACAGCGATTATGATTATCTGCTGCAAGGACGCACGCACACCTCGCGATACATAATAGAGAGTCCGTACGTGATGCAGACGTATGCGTATGCCATAGAGAACTTCCACTGTTACGCTGAAGGCCTGCACGAAGTATGCGTAATGGCTACGCTGAACGACCATGCCTTGATAGACTTTCCGGCATACATGAAACTGTATTCGCAAATAGCCTATCCGCTTTTTATATGGTCGGTGTGGTTCTATCGGAAAAACATATTATGCGAGTTCTCTCTGCTCGATTTCTGCTCTTTCGTAAAAGTAGAACGGTTTAACACTAATCACCCCGAGAACAGCTTGAACATAATGAGCCGTAAAGTGCGTCGCAAGTTGCAAGAGCTGGAGCATAGACACGCCGAAGCCTTAGACGAGATAGAGAGCATGAAAAAAGAATTCGCCAAGCTTGGAGTAACGCCCGACAACACCTATATGTATATACAAGGACATCACATCATGGATAATGTGGTGATGAAAATGCTGATTCCTGTATGCACAACACTACGCCGTGAACGCGAAGCGCAGATTTATCAGCTCGCCATGCACAAAACGCAACTACAGAACGAGCTTACCGCCTATCAGCGCAGCCAGATGGGAGTGGAACAGGTGATACATAAAAACACGAATTATAAAGAATCGCCACAGTATAAACTCATACAGAAAGACATAGAAACATTCCTGAAAATAATTCATCAGCCCGATTCACATCAGGATGATGCTAAGTAATAACACTCAATATATATTTATGACACAAAAAGAACTGATGCAGAAAGCCATAGAGCTATCCATCGACAACGTCAACAATAACGGAGGTCCGTTCGGGGCAGTCATTGCCGACAAAGCAGGAAACATATTGGCTACGGGAGTTAACCGAGTAACATCGAACAACGACCCTACCGCACACGCCGAAGTAAACGCCATCCGCCAAGCGGCAGCCAAGCTGGGCACATTCGACCTTAGCGGCTATGACATCTACACATCTTGCGAGCCATGCCCAATGTGCTTAGGAGCAATATACTGGGCACACCTTGATAAAATATTTTACGCTAACACAAAAGACGACGCCAAAGACATCGGCTTCGACGACTCGTTCATCTACGACGAATTAGCTCTTCCACCCGTCAGACGACGACTCCCATCCGAGCCGTTAATGCGCCAAGAAGCTCTGCAAGCGTTCCGTATGTGGAAGGAAAAAGATGATAAGACGGAATACTAAATGATATATAATTGAAACCGGTTAATAAAGAGGTGAACATGAAACTTATCCGGATTCCGGATAGACAAACAAGTTGAATAAAAAATTGTGTAACAGAGAAATAAAGAAAAATATGGATGAATATGTCACACCATCTTCCCTTTGGGGAATATTGGAGCAGATAACCGAAAATTTAAAGAGCAAACGTTTGGCTGATGTGTTTCGTTTTATCTCATTTTATCCTTCGGAAACGTATGGTCCACATAAGCATCTGCGAATTGAAATAAACTATGTGAAGAAAGGCTATTGTATTCTTCATTTAGATAATGAAAGCGTGACATTCAAAGAAGGAGAGATCATGGTTATCACTTCGGATGTAAATCATTTATTTGAGGCTGGCAGTGAAGGAACAACTTTAATGCAGTTGGAGTTTCTGCCAGAAATTTTTTCTAACTTCAATTTGAGCCCACAAGTGGGAAAAGATACTTCTGGCCCCACTTCTGTTTTCTTATTTTCTGAGGAAAACCGCTTGATAAAGATTGTGAATAATGTTCGTATCATGCGGGTAGTACAACGCATTGTTAATGAGTTAGAAACAAAAAGCGTGTATTATCAATACTTGGTCGTGATGTACTATGCAGAATTGTTGGTACTCATCTATCGGTATATGAATGAAACCTATTTACCAATCTGCACCAATGAGTCACTGAGAAAAGCCATTGCATACATCCGATTGAATTATCACTCGGATATCAATATAAATAAGGTGGCGGAAGAAGTAGGTATCAGTGAACGCTATCTAAGAAATCTGTTTTCACAATACTTGAATCTATCTCCGCTGGATTATCTGAATCAGATAAGAATCAACAAAGCGGTAGAACTTTTAAGAAACACCGAAATGTCCATAAAAGAAGTGTGCTTTCAGTGTGGTTTTCAGTCGCCACAATACTTTTCACGTATCTTTAAACAACAGATTGGAATATCTCCACGCGATGTGGCTAAATAGTAGTTCCGTTTTGTATATGTTTTAGTTATATTTCTGCCTTTTTAAATAAGTGCAATAGCCCTGAAAAATTCTTTCTTTTTTTTAAGCGAACTACCTTTGCTGTTACTAAAACGAAGCAAAAATAACCTTTTAATAGAACAAAAAAATGAAAGAATGGAACAATGACAAAGAGTTGGTTTCATTGATAAAGGGGGAACTCTATACAGCTGTTGTCGGAGATATTATGGACAAGATGGGGTACACCCATCAATTTTTGCCGCCTCAAATTCGTCCGCTTCGCAATGATATGTTTATTGCGGGGCGTGCCATGACCGTATTAGAGGCCGATGTATATGATAATCATGGTACATGCGGAATTAATCCAATCCTTAAACGCTCTTTCGGTTTAATGCTCGAAGCATTAGATGACTTGAAGGAAGGTGAAATCTATATTTGTTCCGGGGCTTCTCCTTCTTACGCTTTGTGGGGAGAGTTGATGAGTGCGCGCGCTATGCAGTGTAAAGCAGCTGGTGCGGTTGTAAATGGTTACTCTCGTGATACAAAAGGAATATTAGCATTAAGTTTTCCTTGTTTTTCATACGGTCCTTACGCTCAGGATCAGGCTCCACGCGGAAAAGTGATTGACTATCGTGTTCCTATCGAAATAGATGGAGTGTTAGTTAATGATGGTGATATGCTGATTGGAGATATTGACGGTGTATGTGTGGTACCGCGTCAAATAGAAGAAGAGGTATTTACTCGTGCTTTGGAAAAGGCGCGTGGCGAACGCATCGTCCTGAAGAAGATACAAGAGGGCATGAAAGCCCGAGATGCGTTTGACAAATTTGGTATTATGTGATTTTAAAGCATAGAAAGATGAAAATAACAAATGTAAAAGTATGGCTGGTACAAGGTATCAAGTACAATTGGACTCTACTGAAAATATATACTGACGAAGGTTATACAGGTGTTGGCGAAGCTACCAATTGGCCTGGTAGTCCCATTGTTTACGAGGCAGCAAAGCATATTGGTAGCCGCATTATTGGACTTGATCCGATGAAAACAGACTTTATTTGGACAAAACTCTATCGTGACTTGAACTGGGTAGGTCCCTATGGTGCAAGTATGTGTGCCATTAGTGGTATTGATATGGCATTGCTTGATTTAAAAGGGAAGGTATTGGGGGTACCGTGTTATGAACTTTTAGGAGGAGCTTACCGTAAGGATATTCTTTTGTATGCCAATTATTGGTTTACAAAGGGGGGACACAATGAGGCTGATTATGCAGATCAGGCACGTGCGGTTAAGGCTGCCGGATTTACAGGATTAAAGTTTGACCCGTTTGCGCATACAAATTATTTTTATGGTGAAGACTTGGCATCCAATCTAACACTGACCCCTGCACAACAGGATTTGGCATTCAATGTTTCAAAAGCAGTTCGTGAAGCGGTGGGAACTGAGATGGATATCATGATTGAAACTCATGCCATGCTTAATTACCGTATTGCCGTAAAGATGGCGGAACGTTTGGCTAAATTAGATATTGCCTGGTATGAGGAACCGGCAGGTCCGGAAAGCTCTCAAACACTGCGAGCCATGCGCGAACGTATACCTTCGGATGTTGCTATTTGTGTTGGTGAACGTCATTATACACGTTTTGGCATTCGCTCATTGCTCGAAAAACATGTATGCGATATTATTATGCCGGATATTACTCGATGTGGAGGTCCGTCTGAAATGAAACGAATGGCTACTATGGCCGAGGCCTATCAGGTTTTGTTGGCTCCTCATAATCCAAATGGACCTTTATCCACTCTTGCTTCATCGCATGTATGTGCTTCCATACCCAACTTCTTCCGTCAGGAGTTTATGTTCAATGATGTTCCATGGAGAGATACTGTTATTGACCACCCTATTGCCGATATGGTTTATGATGGGCATTTACATTTGTCTGATCGCCCAGGATTGGGAGTAGATTTGGTGGAAGAAGAGATGGAAAAGCATCCAGGTATTACAAGTAATCCTCCTGAGAACTTTTATATATAATACATATGTCGTTTCAAATAGACTTAACAGGGAAAGTGGTCATGATAACCGGAGTGTCCTCGGGTATCGGGTTAGGTACTGCACACGAGTTTGCCCGTGCAGGCGCTTATGTGGCAGGATGTTCGCGTAAACCAGACAATGACGAAAGCGTTTCGGCTTTTTTGCAGGCAGTTGAGGAAGAGGGTTGCAAGGCACTCTATGTTCAAGCAGATGTTACACACGAAGAGGAATTGGCAAAATTGGTGCAAGAGGTGATAGCAACTTTCGGACGGCTTGATATTGTTGTTTCCAATGCCGGAATGAATGTATTTGAAGGCGCGGCAGAATGCTCCGAAAGCCGGTGGGAGTACAATCTTGATTTAAACTTGGCCTCTCATTGGCGTTTGGCAAAGATAGCTAAACCTTATTTGGAGCAAAGCGGTAATGGTGTTATATTGTTGATGACTTCAAATCATGCTTTTTGCTCCATTCCGGGATGTTTTCCTTATAACGTTACCAAGACAGCTATCACTGGACTCGTTCGGAGTCTGACAATAGAATGGGGGCCAAAGATACGAACTGTCGGTATAGCTCCAGGATTTATAGATACAGCTGGAAATGATACTTGGTTCAATTCATTTCCTGACGCTATGGCCGAGCGTCAACGTACGATTAATCTTCATCCGGTGAAAAGAATCGGTACTGTAGAAGAAGTTGGCGCACTATGTGTTTACTTAGCTTCTCCAATGGCACGGTTTATAAGCGGAACAACCATTTTGATGGATGGCGGACGATCGGCATTAATGCAAGATTCTTAAAATAAGTTTTCAATTGGTATTTTTATATATAATGATGAATGCAACTCTATTACACCGTTGTTGTAATCGGACTGGCGAGGCTGCGACATGGATGCCTGATTTGGAATGTTTGTTATGGGTAGATATTGATAACGGAATTTTATATCAATATACTCCTGGCAAAGTTACAGTAAAAGAGCATACTTTTCCGGAAATGATAACTTCCATAATTCCGTGGAAAGGACACGGGCATGAATTGCTTTTGGCAATGAAAAATCGTTTCATTGCCTATGATTTAGATAAAAAGACATATAAAACGCTTATAGAAATTCCATGTCTGCACCCACAGTGGCGTACTAATGATTGTAAAGCATCTCCTGATGGACGTATTTGGTGTGGAATAATGCATTGCAGCGAACATAATGACAACGGAAGTCTGTATTGTGTAGATAATGATTTATCTATAACGCCAGTTTTGGTGCAACAAAGTATTCCTAATGGAATTGTTTGGAACAAAAAAGGAGACCGTATGTATTATGCAGATTCCGGCAGAAGGTGTATTGAAGAGTATGCTTATGATTATTTGACCGGTGCTATTTGTTTTATTCGTACAGCAGTACAGGTTCCGGAAGAATACGGAGTACCTGATGGAATGACAATTGATGCCAACGGACTATTGTGGGTTGCTCATTGGGGTGGATTCGGTGTTTATGTTTGGAATCCGTCAACCGGTAAGCTCGTCGATAAAATAGATGTGCCGGTTCCTAATGTGGCTTCGTGTACTTTTGGTGGCAAGAAGCATAACCAGTTATTTATTACAACAGCGATAGATGGCTTGTCGGAAACAGAGAAAAAGGCTTATCCCTTGAGTGGTAGTCTGTTTGTAGCCGACATACCAAGAATAGTTCCCGGAGAAAACCATTATCCGTTTATAATCTATTAAGAGAATGGCAACATGAATATATCAACAATAGATTTAATAGTCTTTATTGCCTACTGCTTGCTTATTTTATTCGTAGGGCTCTTTGTCTCACGCAAAGGCAAAGGAAAGGCACAAAATGCCAGTAACTATTTTTTAGCCGGTAGAGGTTTGGCTTGGTGGGCAATAGGAGCTTCAATTATTGCATCTAATATATCGGCAGAACAATTTGTCGGTATGTCTGGTTCCGGTTATGCCATCGGCCTTGCTATGGCTACGTATGAGTGGATTGCGGCATTGGGACTCCTTATTGTAGCTAAGTTTTTTATCCCCATTTTTCTGGAAAAGAAAATATTTACAATGCCACAATTCTTAGAGGAACGCTTTGACCGCCGGGTAAAGACTGTAATGGCTTTTTTCTGGTTAGCCGTATTCATATTTATTAATTTAACTTCAATTCTTTATTTAGGAGCATTAACCATTGAGAATGTCATGGGGGTTCCTATGCTGGCAGGAATAATAGGACTAGCTACATTTGCCGGAATATATTCCATTTATGGAGGATTGAAAGCCGTGGCATTGACAGATGTTATTCAGGTTGTGTTTTTGATAGGCGGTGGACTAATAACAACATACATTGCACTCGATATACTTGGCAATGGTGAAGGCGTTATTTCTGGTATTGCTAATCTTTATCATCAATCTGAGCATAAATTTCATCTTATACTTGATAAATCACATCCCGGATATATGGATCTTCCAGGAGTATCAGTGATTATAGGAGGGTTATGGGTAGCAAATTTATATTATTGGGGATGCAACCAATATATAATTCAGCGCGCATTGGCTGCCAAATCAGTAAGAGAAGCGCAAAATGGTATGCTGTTTGCCGGTTTCATAAAATTATTGATTCCGCTGATAGTAGTTATTCCCGGCATTGCAGCATTTGCATTGAAAGCTCCTTTAGAAAAATCGGATGAAGCTTATCCTTGGCTGCTGAGTAATCTGTTGCCAGTGGGAGTAAAAGGTATTGCATTCGCAGCTCTTACGGCGGCTATTGTTAGCTCGCTGGCATCGATGATGAATAGTATTTCCACCATTTTCACAATGGATATATATCGTTCATATCTTTGTACCAAAGCCAGCCAGAGAGAACTGGTGCAAACAGGACGTTGGGCGAGTTTTATATCTCTACTGATAGCGGTGTGTATTGCTCCTTTGCTTTCGGGGTTAGATCAAGCGTTTCATTATATTCAGGAATTTACAGGTTTTGTAAGCCCCGGAGCATTGGCTATTTTTCTTGCAGGTTTCTTTTATCGTAAAGCAACGGCAAATGGGGCACTTTCAGCGGCATTAGGTTCATTTGTGTTTTCTGCTTTACTGAAGGTTCTTTGTCCGTATTTACCTTGGATGGATAGAATGGGAATTGTTTTCTTGCTGTGTTGCGGTCTTATTATATTGTTGAGAAATCGTAGTCGGCCATTGGAACAATGCTCTTCTATTAACACTTCTTTATTTCATACAAGTAAGTTATTTAATATTTTATCTTGCATTGCACTCGCCATTCTAATTTGTTTCTATTGGCTTTGGTGGTAAAGTAATACAAACCTTATTTTTTTATAATTATGATAACAATAAAACATACTTTATTAATAGCAGGAGCCTACTTGCTTTCATATTCTTCTTTAAATGCGACATCAGTTGCCACCTATTCTGGAAGAACTTATATATTACCTTCACATTTAAAAGGAGTGAGGCAACCTGTCTTGTCATTGAGTGGAACATGGTCATTCAAGTACTCTCCCCAAAGTCAGTGGACTACTATTCAGGTTCCCGGTGAAGCAGCCATGCAGGGATTTGCCATTGAGCACAATAAACCGTTCTTTTACAAGAAGACATTTACAATACCTGCCGACTATGAGGGAAAGCAAATAATTTTGCGTTTTGATGGTGTATACAGCCATGCAAAGTTAAGTGTAAATGGTAAGTTTGTACGTGAGCACCATGGTGGTTTTACCCGTTGGGAGACTGACATAACTCCGCTTGTACGCACAGGAAAGAAGAATGAAATTCAATTGGAAATAGAGGATCGTTTAGACGATATTTCTTACGCTTCAGGATATGCACATCATCCTATTGGCGGCATACTCCGTGATGTAACATTATTCGCTTTGCCAGAATCGCATTTGTATGATGTAAACATAGAAACGCATTTAGATTCACTTTATAAAGATGCCGAATTACGTTTCGCTTGTGAGTTTATCGGTAAAGAAGGCGCAGAAGCCAGATTTGAATTAAAGGATAAAGAAGGCAGAAATGTAAAGCTACCGCAAAATTGTTTTAAGTTGACAAATGGAAAAAACACTTTCTCACTGCCCGTAGAAAACCCACTGAAATGGGATGCTGAACATCCTAATTTATACACGTTAGAAGTAGCTGTATACAAAAACAGTAATGAAGTTTCCCGCTTTAACCGCCGCATCGGTTTCCGGGAAGTGGAGATTGTAAAAGATCGTATGTTAGTAAACGGTCGTCAAGTAAAATTGCGTGGAGCTTGTCGTCATGATATACATCCTACATTAGGAAGAACCACTACTGCCGATTTAGATAGTTTAGATGTAATACTCTTCAAACAATCTAACATGAACTTTGTACGTACTTCACATTATCCTCCTACTGAACGATTCCTGAATTATTGTGATCGCTATGGTATTTATGTGGAAAGTGAAACTGCTGTTTGTTTTGTCAATACTCATCGTCAGAAAAATTATGCTCCTGCAGCCAGTCAAAATGATTCGAATTTTACAGAACAATATTTAGGGCAGTGTCGTGAAATGGTAAATAGTTTTAGCTCACATCCTTCTATCTTATTTTGGAGTATCGGTAACGAAAGTACATACGGTAGTAATTTTCAAAAATGTTGGGATTGGGTGAAAGCTAACGACAATACTCGTCCTGTAATTTTCAGTTATCCTGGTTCTCAAGGCAAGGATGCCGTAAAAGTATATGATATTCTAAGTATGCATTATCAAGATGTTAATGGAAATTTGAGACAATGGGGGAAGCAAACCGCAGGATTTCAGGGACACGGCATCCCGGCTTTGTTTGATGAATGGGCACATCCGGCATGTTATACATATGCTACTCTACAGAATGATCCTAATATTCGTGAATTTTGGGGAAAGTCTCTTGATATGATGTGGAGTGGTCTGTACAACGCTCCGGGCGGATTGGGCGGAGCTATCTGGGGATATGTAGATGAAGAGTTTGCATTGCCTCAGCCCAAGGTAGGAACCGCTTTTTGGAAAGAATTTGCCCATACTGCCAAACCAGAGAATTATCAAGGGAACTGTGTAGGATACGGAGAATGGGGAATTGTAGATGTATGGAGACGTCCGAAACCAGAATTTTGGTCTACAAAGAAAGCTTATTCACCTATACGTTTGATGGCAGATGACAATCTTTCTTTTACTTCTGGACAAGCAATAATGTTAACTGTATACAATCGTTTTGACCATACTAACTTGAATGAGATAAAAGCGTTTTATACTTATAAAGGAACGAAAAAAGCTTTAAGATTAGAAGGTATAGAACCGCATCAGAAAGGACTTTTGACTATTCCTGCAGAACAATGGAAAGAGGGAGAGAAGCTATTAGTGGAGTTCTTTACAACAGAAGGAGATTTGATAGATGCTTATTGTCCGGTGTTGGGAGAAGAAAAAATAAACTATCCTACTGTGATTGATGGAGATAAACTGATTGTAAACGACAATGGTGATAAACTGATTGTAAAAGGGAAAGGGTTTGAAATACCTTTTGATAAGACCACTGGATTGATTGCTAATGCTAAAGTCGGTGAACAAGTGATTATAGAAAAAGGCCCGTTCCTTAATATTTATGTTAATTTGAATCACTTATCAGGTGCAGAGGTGCGTAAAATGGCTAATCATTTTACGATTTCAGATTCAGACTGGACAAAAACATCATTCAGTTACACTAAGAAAGGAAACGAGTCTGTCAAAGTGGCGCTTGTTGGCAATTATAAGGGTGTAGCTGTAGAGTTTGATATATTAATAACTCCTAAAGGCGAATTGTCAGTTAATTATAAAACTTCTGGTGTGCCAAACGGTTTCTTACGTGAAACAGGTCTGTCTTTTTATTTGTCGGACGCTATTCAACATTTGGATTGGAAGCGTAATGGGTATTGGAATTATTATCCAGAAGGCGAGTTTGCTGGAAATGAAGGTAGCACTACCCTTTATCGGTCTAAACAGGTAGCATACGGTAAAAAACCAATTCAAGCTTGGCAGTATGATACACACAACTATTATTATTGGGCTGATGCCGGCACCAACTGTAAGCAACCTCTTACACAAATGGCTAAAGGTATGAAAGAGAATATTTTCTATTATACACTATCTACTGAAACAGATTCTAAGCATCAGATATCAGTTGTTTCAAAAGATGCTTCTGTAGCATGTAGGTTAAACAAACGTGCTGACGAACAATTGATTTTATTCACGAATAACCGCTGGGATTATCCAGAGATAGCATGGGGGAATTATTGTAAGACTTTGGAGGCTATACCTTGCTACGGACAGATAAATCTTAGAATTAAATAATCTAAAGCCACTTTTACAACTGTAAATAAACGGTACTACAAAGCTTCAATTCATACATTATTAGTATCGTATGATATAGAGTTGCACTAATTCTTTAATAAAGTCGTCTTACTTCGACCGATATGAATGCTTACTTCGACCGAAGTAAGCGCTCACTTCGAGTCGGTCAACGTGCTTACTTCGGTCGAAGTAAGACAACTTTGTTAAAATCTTTCATATAGATCAATTACTGCTATTTTGGCGACGCAATGATAAAGTCAGGTAAAATAGCATATTCAGTACCTTATATTTCTATAGTTTTATTTATTAGTTCCGTTTTGTACAACTCTTCTTTTCGGTAAGTTTAATTCGAAGAGAAGAGTTGTTTTTATCTTTGTTTTGCTAATATTTAACGAATTATTAATAAAACAGAAGACATGATATTGAACAAATTTCTGCGTGTATTGATATTCTGCAGTGAAATAATGATGCCTTTTACAGCCTGGGCCGACATGCACAACTACACAATAACGCAAGAACAGAAAACTGAGATAATTTCAGCGGTTCAGAAAAAAGAATTATACGCATTCCGGGAAAAGTACAAACTATCCATCCCCGAAGCAAATGCCATAGAAATAGAAAATGCTAAAAAACTGGTACAATTGTATCAGTTGAAACGAATAGACGACAATACCGTAGAAGGAAATTCCTTCAATGGAAAAATCACTTTGCAGCAAGCCCGTGATTTGGCAAAGACCGTACGTGCAATGGCAGCCGCCGCTCACAAAGAAGGAGAAAAGACAAAGAATGACTTTTATTTATTGCTCGATTTTATATTCTCACATAATATTATAGAAAGCATACCCAAATTTAAATATAGCAATTACAATGATGTCCGCAAAGTTCCGGCAGACTTGCTAAGCGCATTACATCTATGTGACGATAGACGCAAAACACGATTGATATCCGCCGTAGAGAATCTGTTAGAAAGTGAGCAACTGCATTTCAGTGCGAAAGAAATCCGTGAAAAAATCAACTCGGACTATATATTTAATGTAACACCTCATTTATTCATATGTGCCATACACAACCCAAATGATGAAATTGCGGTAAAAGAATTATCTGCATTCTCGCATTTTTTGTCTGCCTGCACGCAATACAGCCCCAGCGGTTATGACATTTTAAAACCTGACGGAACTGGATTCCATCATAACAGTCACTATAATGGCTATATGTATTCTTACAAAACATGGGTGGAATATATGGGACGGCTAAAAGGCACCACTTTCCGTATAGAAAAAGAAGCATATCTGCGAATGCGGAAAGCCGTGGTCAGCGAATACTTGATGGCAGTTCGTTCGGATACGGATGAACATCGCATTTTTGGAAACAGTATGGCAGGAAGACATCCATTTACCGGTATCGGCGTGAACTTCTCTCGCGAACTGTTGGAAACGCTAATAGAAGTAGGTGGTGATATAAACGGAGTCACGCACGATTTGGAACTAGCTTCTTATTACAACTACTTTTATAAGACTAAAAAATATAAAGACGCTCCGGTGTTGAATGCCGATGGCTATTACCAATTCAATTTCAGTGCGGCAGGTGTATACCGGAAAGATAACTGGGTGGCTGTAATGCGATGTCCAACCACAAACTTCTGGGGTGGAGAAATATATAACAAACAAAATCGCTTCGGCAGATACCAAAGCCATGGGACATTAGAAATAATCTACGAAGGAGGGCTTTCGCCAAGCGGTTACCCAACTGACAGTAAGAAAAAAAGTGGAGGATGGGATTGGAACATGATGCCTGGCAGTACAACAGTACATTATACTGACTGGCAAAAACTGATGCCTGGGCAGAATGACGAAGACCGTTTTGACCAGAAATCTTCTACAACGAACTTTGCAGGAGCGTTAGCTTGGAATGATTGCGGCCTTTTTGGCGCTGCTTTCGACCAAGATGACAAATGGGGGAATTTTCGCTATGAACCGACTAATCTCAAGTTTTGCAAATCCGTTTTTGCCATTGACGGCATGTTGTTCAGTATGGGAACAAATATTGAAGCTAAAGGAAATTATCCTGAAGATTATATCACCGCTACCAATTTATTCCAATCGGTAATGTCGAAGCGTTGCAAAACGCTGATTGTAAACGGACAAAAAATAGATAAAGGAGAAGAAAAGATTATCGAATCCGGAAAGAATGTATGGATAGTAGCTCCCACTACAACAGGATATTATATTCCTGAAAGGCACGACAGACTGATAATACGACACAGCGAACAGAATACACCTTCATCTGCCGGAATAGCTGCTGAATTCGGGAAGGAAATCGTGTCAAAGGCTTACCTTGAACATGGGGTTAAACCAAAGAGAAGCACCTATCGGTTCCTGACGGTTCCTAACGTTATACCACAACAAATGAAAGAAATAGCCGACAAACAGAAAACGGGTACGTTATTCGAAGTTATGACTGAACGTGATTCTTTACATGTTGTGAAATACCATCCGACATCAACAATCGCATATTCCTTCTTTGCTCCCGCTTCAGGTCTTACTTGTGGAATAGTCCATGCTTCCGCTACAGAACTGTTAGTTATGGAAAGATTAGACAAGAATAACGACAAACTGGAACTGGCAATATGCAACCCTAACCTTCGTCCTAAAACGATTCGCAAAAATTACTGGTACACAATGGCTACTCCAATGGAAGTGGAATTACTAGGCAAATGGAAAATTACGGCAGGAAAGGATGCACAAGGATTGACCATTGAACAGAACAATGCAGGAAATACCGTATTGAAAGCGAAACTGACAGAAGGAAACCCTATTTATGTAACATTAAAAAAACAAGAAATATGAATCTAAAAAATTATTTTAAAATTTTACTCCTATGCTGCATTCTCTGCGGATGTAATAAAACCGTTCGACCGGAAGCTCCTGATATGGAATGGTGGCGTGAAGCACGTTTTGGCATGTTTATCCACTTAGGGCTCTATTCTGTTGCAGCCGGACAATGGGATGGAAAGGATATAGACGGAATTGGTGAATGGATACAGAATTTTGCAAAAATCCCGAATAGCGATTACGAAAAATTGGCAGCCGACTTTACCTTGGCAAACTATAATCCCGAAGAATGGGTAATGCTCGCTAAACAGGCAGGAGCACGTTATATCGTTTTCACAACCAAACACCACGAAGGATTCTGCTTGTATCCAAGCGAGGTTTCAGATTTTGACATAGAACGTACGCCATATAAAAAAGACCCTCTGAAAGAATTGGTAGAAGCATGTCGTAAACACGATATGAAAATCGGATTCTACTATTCACATCGTCAAGACTGGCGAGAAGAAGCAGCAGCGGTAATGAAAAATGAATATGACGGTCATTATGGCAAACCAAAATCGGAAGTAAAACCGGATTTGGACAGCTATATCAGAAAAAAAGCGTTGCCACAAATGCGTGAACTGTTAACTCGCTATGGAAAAATTGATTTGTTGTGGTATGATACACCTTTTGATTTGACCAAAGAACAGAGCAAAATGTTTGTCGATGTTGTAAGAGAATTGCAACCTGAATGCATTATCAACGGAAGAGTCGGATTTAATTTAGGAGATTACGGGCCGCTAGGTGATAACGAAATGCCTTGTGCACGTGTATCTAAAGATTTGGAAATGGTAGCAACAATGAATCACACTTGGGGATATAAAAAGAATGACCATAATTGGAAATCGCCGAAAGATATTCTTTGTTCATTGATAGAATGTACAAGCCGCGGCGTAAATTATATGATCAATATCGGACCGAAAGCTGATGGTAGCGTGCCTCAACCAAGTGTTGATATCATGAAATTCATCGGCAATTGGATGCGTGTTAACTCAGAATCCATCTATGGAGCTACAGCTAATCCATTCAACGACAATTTCCCTTGGGGATATGTAACATCCAAAGGGAATGCAATCTATTTGCATTTACTGCGCCGTCCAGCAGACAACCGTGTCATCTTAAAAGGAATGTTGTCACCGATAGAAAAGGCAGAATTACTGGCATCTAGTAGAGTTTTGTTATCGTCCGAGGAACCCTGTAGCATAACTTTGCCGAATGATTTGAATTATGAGCAGGTACCTGTTGTAAAATTGACGTGCAAGGAACCAATTCGCATCAGCGATGCAAATTATATGAACGAAAATATAATCAGCATTCCTGTAGCTAACGGTATAATCACTCCAGGTACAAAAGATATTTTGAGTATTGCAGAAGGTGGAAATACTGAAAATTTCAACGCCGGAACCGGAAAAATACGCATGAAATTTGAAGTTGACAGTCTGGGGAAATATACCGTGAGGGTCTTTACTAGCCGTCATTGGCGCAAAAGCTTTGCGGAAGGCGCACAGATTACATTAAAGATTGGTGACACCTTATTTGATTCTGTCGTTTTAAAGAAAAGCGGTGAACTGAATAACGTACGTAAGAATTCATATCCAGAAAGCTGGAGTGATATAGGAACAGTGACCTTTAACAAAGAGGGAACCCAAGAAATGGAATTGTCCGTTAATAACACAGGAACATTCAGCAGACTTGGATTCTTTGGCGAAGATATTCAGAATGAAAGTGAAAATAATATCCGTTTTTTACGAATAGAGCTTATTAGACAATAATCATTTCGAACCTCTGAAAATAGCCGACATACATAATGGCGGCTTTTTCACATTATATAACATAGTGCGTTGATTATAAACAATTGTATTACTAATATTGTACAATATTAGCTCTGCTTTCACACCTTAAACGCTAAATTCGCCGCATGAATTATAAAAAACACAAAAAAGGCAGCAACCTATCCACACTGCTAATAGTTTAAAATATGCGAACAATTGCATACACATTTCAAAAAAGATTCAACAAAAAAATGTAATATTATGAATTTTAAAAAACTTATTTCCATTTCACTTGCTTTAGGAATGATTGTATTCCTAAATGCCTGCAGCGACAGCAACTCGCCTACAGAAGAGACACAAAATCCACCTCAAGAAGAAAGCGGTGTATTGCCTCCATTAGATTTCAGTAACGACTATACACAAGCATCACTTGATGCATCACCATCGGTTGTACGCTACACACAGACCATTTCTTCAGTCAACGGAAAACCGTACATTCCATTGATGTGTTATGGAATAGAAATCTCGGATATGCCTAACATCAAACAAATTGGCTTCAACACTGTACATACCTACCAAACCCGTAACCGTACAGAAAAAGAATGGTTGGCTTATCTGGATGCGGCACAACAAAATGGTTTAATGGTATTTTTCAACTTGGACGGTGCTATTTTAACTGCCGACAAAGAAGCTAAATTAAAACGAATGGTGCAATGCGTTAAAAATCATCCAGCACTTCACAGTTGGTACTTGGCAGATGAGCCGTCGAAAGACAAAGTAGAGCCATCCAAACTACAAGCTATATATAACTGGATAAAGAAAGAAGACTCGAATAATCATCCGGTCCTTTGTTCAAACTGGGAATTAAACAACTTTATCAATTGTTGCGATGTAGACATGCGTCAGCTCTATTGGGGACTTCCGTCACGACAATCATCTGCCTTAAACAACTATTTAGAAGCCCAAAACAAAGGAAAGAAAACTTGGATGGCCATTATTAATTCACACGATCGCGGCTGGGGATATGACGACAATGCACCATATTCTGTATGCCCCAAAATGGCTTTCGGCTATTTAACTCAAAAAGGTTATAAAGAAGGAGACCAAGAATGGGAAGATCTTAAAAACAGATTCACACAACTTTCAAACGACTTGGAACATCCAGAAACATATGGTTTTAAACTAACTCCTGCATTCCCGAAAAATGCGGAAGAGATTCGTGGCTGCCTATATTGGGCTTTAGTACATGGCTCTAACGGATTGGCTTATTGGCTATACACAAACCCAACTACACTATATTTGGGAGGATGGTATACTACATTCCACCAATCTGCACTCCGCAATGGAATACAAAAGACACTGAAAGAAATAGCGACCCTCTCCAGTTACTTACTCACTCCAGCAGAAAACAGTAATGCTTTCATGAGCGAACAAGGTCTGTACGTATGGAGCAAAAAATCAAATGGTAGACGCATCGTTGCAATCCTGAATGAAACCGGAGACGCTTTTCAAGGAAGCATCGATTTGGCGAAATTATATATAACAAATAAAACGTTAAAAGCATTCAATGAAGACGACCGTGCCATAAAGTTGGACGGCGATATGCTGACTGATTCATTCGTGAAAGAAGGCATACATATATATTTCGTAGAATAACCACTTAAAGAGGACACAACAGACATCTATATTAAAAAGACCCTTTTCAAAATATATTTAACAGCATTAATTACTAATCTGAAAGAGGGGTGTCCCTCTTTCCTTAAAATCTACAATTTATGGAGAAACCTTTAAAAAGAGCGACTTTATTGTTGCGAATGGGTATGCTTTTGTGGATGCTATGCATATCTCTTGCGGGATTTTGCCAACAGGCTACCGTAACGGGACATATCGTGGATAACACAGGAGAAGCTGCCATAGGAGCTACCGTACTAGTAAAAGGCACAACCGAAGGTACCGTAACCGATATAGACGGAAATTTTCGGATCACTGTAAAGAACATAAAGAGTGACATTCTTGTCATATCTTACGTGGGCTATGAAACTCAAGAAATTCGTCTACAAGGCAAAAAACAACTAAACGTAACCCTCGCCGAAGTTCTTAACGAGCTGCAAGAAGTTACAGTAGTAGCTTACGGTGTTCAGAAAAAGGAAACACTTACAGGTGCTATATCATCAGTAAAAACTGATGCGTTGTTACAATCGCCTAACTCAAGTGTGGCAAACTCACTCGCAGGTAAGATTACAGGTCTTTCGTCAGTGCAGAGCAGTGGACAGCCGGGTAGCGAAGACCCTAAAATCTTTATCCGCGGTGTAGGATCACTGACAGAAAGCGGTGGTACTCCGCTTATTTTGGTAGATGGTGTAGAACGTAGCTTCTTCCAGATGGACCCGAATGAAATAGAAAACGTAACTGTATTGAAAGATGCTTCGGCAACAGCAGTATTCGGTGTACGTGGTGCTAATGGTGTAGTATTGGTAACTACACGCCGAGGAGAAAAAGGAAAAGCAAAAATCTCAGTCAACTCTTCTGTAGGTATACAGCAAATAGCCAACTGGGTAGATGTTGCCGACAGTTATACTTACGCTAAATTATATAATGAAACAGACCGAAACGACAATAAACCTAAAGAGACATTCGACGACTATAGCTTGGAGCGTTTCCGTTTGGGAGATGAGCCTATTCTCTATCCTAACATCAACTGGAAAGACTACATGACTAAAAATGCTGCCGTACAGACGCAGCACAACCTTAACATCTCTGGTGGTACCGAGCATGTTCGCTACTTTATATCTGTAGGTTATATGTTCCAAGATGGTTTGATGAAAGACTTCGGAAAAGGCAACGGATATAAGTATAACCGATATAACTACCGTACAAACTTAGACTTAGACGTTTCTAAATCTACAGTATTAAGCTTAGGTATCGGTGGAATAGTAGGCGACCAACAAACACCTTATAATGAAGTGTGGCAAACCATGTCTATCGCTCAACCATTTGCAAGTCCAGGATTAGTAGATGGACTGCCTATGACATCGCAAGTAAGATATGAGAACATAAAACTCTCTGACCCGTTTAGTAGATACTATAACTGCGGAACAAGCCGTACGTTGAACAATACCATGAATCTTGACTTACGCCTTACTCAGAAACTTGATTTTATAACCAAAGGATTGTCGGCTGAGATAAAAGGTGCGTATAACACTAAATATGCATTTAAAAAATTAAGAAAAGGAAGCAACGAAATATATACTCCTTATTATGAATCAGAATTAGACGGTTCTGGCCTATCACCCGAAGACCCAGGATTTAATAAGAATATCGTATATCGCATAGACGGTACTAATTCCAAGCCTGAATATTCCGAATCTACCGGACGTAACCGTGACTGGTATTTCGAAGCAAGCTTGCGATATTCTCGCAAATTCGGTAATCACAACGTTAGCGGACTTTTACTCTATAACCAAAACAAGAAATACTACCCAAGCCAGTTGACCCATATCCCTACTGCTTACGTAGGTTTGGTAGGTCGTGCCACTTACGACTATAAAGGTCGCTATATGGCAGAATTCAATATCGGATACAACGGCTCTGAAAACTTTGCCCCGGAAAAACGCTTCGGTACTTTCCCCGCTATCTCTTTAGGTTGGAATGTATCGGAAGAGAAGTTCATGAAAAAACAAAAATTCATCGACTACTTGAAGCTACGCGCCTCTGTAGGTTTAGTTGGTAATGACAACATGAGCAGTAACCGTTTCCTTTATTTACCAAGCAGCTATGATGTTGACAAGCAACAAAAAGATGGTACCTGGAAAACTGAAAAATGGGGTTACAACCTTGGTTTCAATAATACCACTTTGATAAAAGGAGCAGTAGAAAACCGCTTGGGAAACAAAGACGTTACTTGGGAAAAGGCTCTAAAACAAAACTACGGTGTAGACATACATATATTAGATAATCGCCTGAAAGTAGTTGCCGAATACTTTAAGGAAAAGCGTACAGACATCCTTATCTCACGCAAAACCATTCCATTATTTACCGCACTTTCTTCAAGCTTACTCCCAGTAGTAAATATGGGTGAAGTACATAATCAGGGTTATGAAATAGAAATTGGCTGGAACGATAAGGTTGGAGAAAATTTCAGATATAACATCAATGCAAACGTATCTTACGCTAAGAATAAGATTATCGCCCAAGATGAAGTTGAGCCTAACGAACCTTATTTATGGCGTACAGGCAGACAAGTTGGTGCTACATTCGGATACATAGCTGATGGATTCTATTCTGCCGACGACTTTATAAACGGAGCTGATGGCGGCGAATTAAAAGAAGGCTTACCTAAGCCACAAGCTGCCGTATATCCGGGTGATGTAAAATACAGAGATTTGAACAATGATGGAAAAATAGACCCGGATGACCAATGCCAAATTGGGTATTCTACACGTCCGAATTATACATTTGGTTTAAACTACGGTGCAGAATACAAAGGATTCTTTTTTTCTATGAACTGGACAGGAACAGCTCAACGTTCTGTAGCGTTAAGCGACCAATTCCGTAAACCGTTTAATGGTGAAGCACGTGGTTTGATGACTTACCAGATAGAAGATCGTTGGACTCCTGAAAATGCAGAGAATGCAAAATATCCTCGATTCTCGGTTGCAAGTAGTTCTAACAACTATATGACTTCTACCCTATGGGTAAAAGACGGTTCATATCTGAAACTTAAGAACTTTACTATAGGTTATAACTTCACAAACAAGACATTCCTCAAGAAATTAGGAATTTCACAATTGGGCTTGAAGTTTACAGGATATAACCTACTAACATTCTCGAAAATGAACGAAATTATGGATCCGGAGTTCGTTGCTAGCTATAACAATACAACCTATCCGGTAACCCGCATCTATAATTTAGGAATGAACATTACTTTTTAAAAAACAAGATTATGAAACACTATATTAAAAGTATTGCAGCCCTTTCACTTATCTGTTTAAGTGTAGGGTGCGACGACTTCAAATTCGGGAATTCATTTTTGGAGAAGCCTACGAGCGATGAAGTCAACATAGATACAGTCTTTGGAAATAAAGTGTATGCCGAACAACAATTGGCGCAAGTCTACCATTCAATGCCCGATCACCTGCCATTAAACAACCGTTTAAGCTGGTCTCCATTGGAGTGCCTTACAGATTTGGCAGAAAACTTTAAAAGCGGTGGTACAGAATATCATAAAGGTTCAATTACAGCAAACAGCTCAAATGCAAGTGCGTATTCTGTAAGCTATAACACTGATAACGGTGAGTGCTCTGCTGTTTACGGCATCCGCCAGGCTTATATATTCTTGGAAAACGTAGATCGTGTTCCCAACATGACAGACGAAGAAAAGAAACGCCGTAAAGGTGAAGCAAAGATGATAATCGCTTATCACTATGTAGATATGTTACGCAATTTGGGAGGTATGCCGTGGATTGACCACTCTTACGATTCAAGCGATGACATGAATATGACTCGCCTTACCATTGAAGAAATGGTACAAAAAATAAGCGGACTAATAGACGAAGCTGCAGCTATGCTCCCTTGGGACGTAGAATCTAATGATGATGGCCGTATGACAAGAGCAGCCGCTTACGCACTGAAATCGCGTATGATGACATTCGTTGCGAGTCCTTTGTTCAACAGCGACCAACCATACCGAGAAGGCGAAGCTGCCAATCTACATTATACATGGTGGGGTAACTATAAAAAGGAACGTTGGCAAGACGCTCTAAACGCTGGATTGGCATTCTTGCGTGAAAACGCCAATAATGGAAACATTTATCAACTTTATAACAACGGTAATCCTCGCCAAAGTTTCTGCTCAGCTTATTTCGACCGATATAATCACGAAGCGCTCATTACGAGTCATCGTTTCACCAAATGGGATCTTAACTCGAATGCCATTTCACAAATCAGATATTTGGTAGGCTCGCCTGTCTTAAATTATGCCGACATGTTCGAAATGAAAAAAGACGGGGCAAAATTCGACTGGAATAAGCCAGAACATCGTGCACATCCTTTCTTCACTGAAGATTTTGAAGAAGTACGAGACCCACGACTTTATGAAACCCTAATTGTTACAGGCGATAAGTTCTGGGGACGTAAAGCTGAAATCTACAAAGGCGGACGCGAACAAGCAAAAAAAATGGGTGGAGGACAAAACTGGCGCTGGAATGGAATGGGATATACAGGTATCGGACAACGCAAGTATACACAAGACTATTTAAATGAATTACAAAACAAATTCTACCAGTGCTGCTTGATGCGTCTTCCTGAAATCTACTTCAACATAGCAGAAGCTATGAATGAATTAGGTAAAGCACAAGTGAAAGACGAATTCGGACGTGACGCTTACGACTATGTAAACCTTGTACGTGCACGTGTTAACATGCCTGCTATCACTCCTACAAAAGTTCCTGCAGGAACTGATCTGCGTGAATATATCTTAGACGAGCGCGCACGTGAATTTGGATATGAAGAAGTACGTTATTTCGATATTACACGTTGGAAGCATAAAGACTATCTTGATGTTCCACAACGTATTCTTGAATCGTATCCTTTAGGCAAGAAAATAAACGGACATTTCCGCAACTTTGAATATAAAATCAAAGAAGGACCGTTTGAGAACAAGCGCAACTGGGTAACTTATTGGGACAACAAGTACTACCTTTGCCCATTACCATTGGCAGAGATTAACAAGAAATATGGACTTGTACAAAACCCAGGTTGGGAATAATCATAAATCATCATTAATTAAATTGACGATATGAAGAAAAAAGAAATCATCATATTGGCTGCCGCAAGCTTGTTGTCGCTATCGGCAACAGCCCAACAGCAGATTACAGGTATCGTAAAGAATCAACTTGGTAATCCTGTACCTGGTGTGGCAGTAACCACAGTAGGAAACCCTGCTGAAAAGAGCATCACCGATGCTAATGGCGTATTTACATTAGAAGCCAAAAAAGGAGATTATATAGAGTTAAGCTATAGCAACAAATCAAGAAAACGTGTCTGGATAGACAATGAAAATCTCAACATTCTGCTGAATGAACAAGATTTACTGATTGAAAACCATAGCAAAAAACATAGCAAAAAAGAACTGACTCAGGCTATTTCCGTATTAAACGGTGAGGAAATCAGCAGCAAAAACTCTACAGTAAATGTAGGTAATGCGCTCTACGGTATGATTCCGGGACTTATAGTAAAACAAAATACCGGATGGACCGACGGTGCTACACTCATGGTGCGTGGAGGAGGTTCTTTAACTTCTACTTCACCATTAATCGTTGTTGACGGAGTTCCTCGTTCTATTAGCGATTTGAATATGCTGGAGGTAGAGTCTATATCTGTATTAAAAGACGGTGCGGCTACAGCTTTATGGGGAACAAGAGGTTCAAACGGTGTAGTAGTTATCAAAACTAAACGTGGAGAATATAACTCACACCATATCAGTGCTAATTATACCTATGGTATCGGACTTCCTATCAACCAACCGGAATTTGTAGACGGATACACTTATGCCCGCATGAAAAATGAAGCCCTTTATTACGATGGACTTCCTTTACAATATGACAGAAGTGCATTAGAAGCTTTCAAAAACGGAACAGATCCTGACGCTTATCCAAACGTAGATTGGTTGGGTACTGCATTACGTAACCATACCAACAACCACCAATTGAATTTGACATTCAATGGCGGCGGTAACAAGCTACGCTACTATAGTGCTATTGACTATAAGAATGACTATGGAATCTTGTCTGACGAAGTCTCTAAATATTCAGACCGCTACAACGCTCAAATGAAGAAGTTCTATTTAAGCGCACGCGTAAATTTGGATATTGACATCACTCAGTATACAAAAGCCAAACTTTCGATGTTCGGATTACTGAATCAACAAAACCGTCCGAGAACATCAGAAAGTAATGTCTTCGCCAGTTTGTTTAATACACCATCTGGAGCGTTCCAAATGAAAACCACTACAGGACATTGGGGAAGTAACAATATATTCAAGAATAACCCTATCGCACAAATAGCAGACGTAGGTTATTATAAGACAGACCGTCGTATGTTGCAATCGGATTTGCACATTACCCAAGATTTGTCTATGGTAACCCAAGGCTTAAGTGCAGAAATCGGTATCGCTTACGATAATAATGCCGTTTACCAAGAAACAGGTAGCAAAAGCTATAAATACGAAGCTCTTACCGTCAACCCAGGATTGATAGAAGGTGAATATGACATCTTAAGAAACTTAGGTGGCGACAATAGCGCATTGTCTATAAGCAATGGTGGATTAAACAGCCAATATATGCGTACTGTTCTTGATGCCAAAGTAAGCTACGACCGTGCATTCGGATTAAACGCTGTAAACGGAAACTTGATGTACAGTCAAGAATCTTATGTTCCGATGGGACGTAACAATACCCGTAAACGCCAATCGTTCATCTTTACTGGTAGCTACAACTATGATAATAGATACCTTTTAGATGTAGTAGCAAACTACAGTGGAACCAGCGTATTGAGCGACGGTGACCGTTTCCGTACTTATCCGGCAGTTTCTGGTGCTTGGGTATCGAGCAACGAAAAGTTCTGGAATAATAAATGGGCGGTAAACTACCTGAAAGTTCGTGCTTCATGGGGCCGTGCCGGTAATGACAATATCGACTATGACTTGGATGAACAGTATTGGATAGGCTGTACCGGTGGTCAGTTTAAAGATACCCCTGCTGGTTTCAGTGGTCTTCACGAAGGTCCTTTGGCTGTATCGAACTTAACTATCGAAATGGCCGATAAATACAACTTCGGAGTTGATATGCAGTTATTCAACAAACTATCTGCCACTGCCGATGTATTTTATGATAAACGACAAGGCATGCTGATAGACGGAAGCAACCTTTACTCTTCTGTTATCGGTGTTGAAATTCCGAAACAGAATATCGGCCGTTGCAATAGCAAGGGTATAGACATGTCATTGCGATGGGACGATAGTTACAAAAAGGACTTTAAATATTATGTAGGCGCTACATTCTCTTATCTGAAAACAGAAATCGAAGAGAACGGTGAAGGATATCAACCATACGACTACCTATATAAGAAAGGTAACCGCATAGGTCAGGTTTACGGATTAGAAGCTATCGGCTATTTCCGTGACGATGCTGATATTGCAGCAAGCCCTAAGCAGACATTCGATGAGGTACGTCCTGGCGATATAAAGTATAAAGACCAAAACGGTGATAACAAAATCGACCAGAACGACGTAGTACCTATCGGTCATTCGTCTTCTATTCCTGCTATTTACTATGGCATCAATTTAGGATTCGAATATAAAGGTTTTGGTATAGACGCAGTATTCCAAGGTGCCGGACAATACAGCCGTATGCTGAATACACGCAGCGTGTACTGGCCTTTGCGAAACAACAACAGTAACCTCACCAAATGGTACATCGAAGATAACGTGCGCTGGACAGAAGATACAAAAGGTTCTGCCAATCTTCCGCGCCTTACTACCCAGAATAACGCCAATAACTTCCGAGCAAGTACTCAATGGTTAGAAAATGGTGCTTTCTTCAAATTGCGTAATTTGAATATCTACTATAACCTGCCTCAGAAGTGGTGTAGTGCCATGAAGATGAATCAATGCCAAGTATATTTGCGTGGTAACAATATCTTCTCATTGGATCACATCAAATACTTAAACTGCGAAGACTTGTCAGTGAACTATCCTGATTTGATGTCGCTTTTCGTAGGTGTAAATATCAACTTCTAATTAAAAAGACGTTATGAAAAAATATAAATTGAACATAAAAAGCATCGCATTTCATGTTTCATGTCTTGCTTTACTTACTTTAAGCGGCTGCGACTTTTTAGATTTCGACGAGTCGGCAGGAAAGACTAAAGAAGAAGCATATGGCTATTTCGCCAATGTAAAATCTTTGGCCAACGCTGCATACCGCTCAATACCCAGTGACTGGGGAACAATAGGGAACGCACTGCGCGAGTCGGCTTCGGACAACTCTGTATTTACATGGAACAGCAATGCTATATACAATGTGTACAACGACGCTTGGAGTCCTAAGAATCTTATAGACGACCAATGGAGCAACTATTACACAGTTATACGCGACATCAATTCTTTCTTGGAAAACTATTCTGACGAAGCTTTGATACGCCATAAATGGGATGCTAACTTTGAAGACAATATGAAGCAAGCACAAATGTCTCGCCGAGAAGTCGTAGTATTACGTGCTTTATATTATTTCGAATTAGCCAAGCGTTATGGTGACGTGCCTTTGCTTACCAAACCTTGCACACTCGACGAAGTAAACAGTTTAAAAAAGACACCGGTAGCCGAAGTTCTGAAATTCGTAGCCGAGGAATGTGAATCGGTAGCCAATGAACTGCCACTTAGCCATAATGATTTCTATGGAGAAACAGGTCGTGTAACAAAAGGTACCGCATTGGCAGTACGCGCTCGTGCCCTACTCTACGCAGCCAGTCCTCTCTTTATCGGTAATGGCAATCAAGCCGAAGCTTGGGAGAAAGCAGCAAAAGCAGCCAACGATGTAATCGCCATGAACTATTATTCATTGCCGGGCATCGACAATGATCCTTTATACAAAAAGGATGGCGGTAATATAATACTGACTTCGCCTCAGCTTATTTTCGGTCCGAGAGCTAGTGAAAGCATTACTTTCGAAACACAGAATCTACCTATCGGTTTTGCTAATGGAACCAACAGCGGCAATACACCGACACAAAACTTGGTAGATGCTTTCGAAATGAAAGACGGTAGTGCTTTTGATTGGAACGATCCAACCAAAGTTGCCAACATGTATTACGATGAAAACGGAAAAGAAACCCGTGACCCTCGTTTATATAAGACTGTTATCTGCAATGACATGACTTATATGAATACAACAATCAACACCTACGAAGGCAGCCGATTCGGAGCCCCAATAGAAGGTGCAACCATGACTGGATACTATCTAAGAAAAGGATTAAACGAAACGGTTTCTCTTGACCCTACAAATACCATTAAGAAACCTCACCACTATCCTACATTCCGATATGCAGAAATCTTGTTAGACTATGCAGAAGCCATGAACGAGTGGAAAGGACCTAATGACAAGGCTAATTTGTCGCTTACAGCAAACGAAGCATTGAACCAAGTGCGCATAGCAGCAAATATGCCGGCAGTATCAATTAACGACAAAGGTGAGTTCCGCACCAAAGTTCGCAATGAACGTCGTGTAGAACTGGCATTCGAAGATCATCGTTTTTGGGATATCCGCCGCTGGAAGATTGGTGATGTAGTTAAAGAAATCTACGGAGTTAAGATTCAAAAGCAAGGCGACACTTATAAGTACACCAAGCAAGTGGTACAAACCCGAATCTGGAATGACAAGATGTATTTATACCCTATTCCACAGAAAGAAGTTTATCTAAACGATAATCTTACACAGAATCCGGGATGGTAATCTAAATTATTGGCATAAGGCGAATTCGTCTTATGCCATTAAGAATTGTTTTTTACTTGATAAAAAGAAAGAATATGAAACATACTACATGGCTACTATTGGCAGGCCTTACACTAGGGTTCCAATCATGTAGCAATAATTTAGTAGAGGTACAAGACGTACAATATCCACTCTATTTAAGAATGGATACCTTGACCTACGAAGGCTATCAATTGGCTTGGTCGGAAGAATTCGAATACGAAGGTCTTCCTTCAGAACAATACTGGGATTATGAAGAGGGTTATTGCCGAAACGAAGAATTACAAGATTATAAGAAAGCAGACCCTGAACACTCGTATGTAAAAGACGGCAAACTTATTCTTACCGCAACCAATGATATACATGAAGGTATCAATAAGTGGACTAACAAGCCTTATCAGTTTGAATTCTCATCAGCTAGCATACAAACTAAAAATAAGGTTTCGTTCCAATATGGTCGCTTAGACATCGCAGCTAAGATTCCTACCGGACGCGGTATATGGCCGGCATTGTGGATGCGTCCCGTACAAGCTGTAAACAACAAGTATGCCGAAATTGACATTATGGAATATGTATGGGGCAATAACGAACAGCATAATACTGTATATAGTACCACTCATACACAAGCTACACAAGACGGATTGGCTGAAAGATGGTCGGGTACAATTCAAAGCAATACGCTAGAATCTAACTTCCATCTTTATTCACTGCAGTGGGATGAGGAAAAAATTGAAATTCTATTCGATAACAAAGTTGTTTATACCTTCGAGAAACCAGAGAATGCCGATATTGACAATTGGCCATTCGACCAACCTTTCTACCTTAAAATGAATATCGCTGTTGGCGGTGGTTGGGGTGGTACTTGGGAAATAGACAACACCATGTTCCCAAAATCAATGGAAATTCAATATATACGCTATTATAAGAAAGTAGAAGGTCCTACAACTAGCGAGCCAGAGCAGAAACCAGAACCTGTTAACATCATCGCAAACGGTAACTTTGAATCGCCTTTCGACGCTGACAAGACTCCGATACAGATTTCTGATACTAAACTCACTAACGGCGGTATAAAGAACTATATCAACCACTGGATGTACAAAGGACCTAATACAGCCGATGTAGTAATGAAGATAGACGAAAGCCAAGGAGCCAACAAAACCAGCAGTTCTCTCTTCTATCATGCAGACGATATCAAGAACTGGTATACAGCCATTCTCAACTATCCGATAGCAAATGTAGAGGCAGGTGTTTACGAATTCAGTTTCTACGCAAAAACAAATAAGCGTAATTCTCCATTTACAGTGCAGATTAACTATTACGAAGACGATTCTGATTTCAACGGTTCTCTCGATAAGGGAAGTAAGTATATCGTTTTAAAGAAAGACAACGGTGAACAAGCGTTTATGTGTGTCGCTAATAAGATTTATGGATTAATGGAAGGTGTAGCCGGCACTGAATGGCAAAAATATAATTGCACAATCACTATTCCAGAAAGCCAAGTAATACGTCTTGTATTCCGTCCGCATGTTTACACAAAAGACAATAACCGAGAACTTGGTATATTGGAAACTACTCCCGACCGCCAAAATCTAGACTATTGGTTCGATGAATTGTCATTGAAGAAAATTGCTGATATTGAAGAGGAGGAGGAATAAAATATAACTATCACAAGCTATTTGCAAACAATAAGCTACTTATAGCTTATATATTATATTGAGGGTTTCGTTTTTACGGAACCCTCTTTTTATTATTATAAATTCCTCTTGCAACAGGAATTATTAATTCTTTTCCCATCCTCATATACTAATTTTTTAATGAAGTCGTCTTACTTCGAACGATGTGAGCGTTAGTATCGACCGATGTGAGCGTGCGTAACGGTCGATGTGAGCGTGCGTATCGGTCGAAGTAAGACGACTTTGTTTAATGTTTTCATAACTTCCATATAATTTGTTCTTTTTGTGTCTATAATCAGTCTTCACAGAAACGTAATACGCATGCATTATTGATGAAAAGTGCTCTGTATTTCTTTGCACCAGATTTTAGAGATGACCTACTATGGTCTTAAAAGACAAATTATAAACTCATATGAGAACAACAACACAGTTTTTATTATGGCTGGTAATAGCCATATTCTTTCCATTGTTTGCATGCAACAATGAAAACAGTCCGGAAATCTCGGCAGACGAATTCAATGTCAGCATTGACCTGCCAAAACAAGCTACAGTTACAAAGAGCGAAAGAATTTGCACTTTCAGTCTCACAGAAGGACAATCGCTCAAAGAATCAGACACATTCATCTTAGAGTCGGATAATGGTATATCATACATTTGTCCGTTAGTTAAGGTAGAAACTAATAATTTCAGCGTAAAGATTCCAAAAGATTGCGAAAGCGGTTACTACAATGTTTCTATAAAGCGCAACAACCGCAAGAAATCTGAAGGACGCATTTATATCAATCTTATAGATAAACTCGACTTCACTTTCGATAAGGGTACCACTGCATACGGTATCGTATCGTCGGAAGAAGGTGGTATTAAAGGTGTAGTAGTATCCGATGGCGAAGAAATCACCACTACCAACGAACAAGGTATCTATCAGCTGAAATCGAAGAAGAAAAACGGATATGTTTTCATCTCTATTCCTGCAAATTACGAAGTGGCATCCGACGGCATTCTACCGTTGTTCTACAAATCATTTAAAGACAAGAGTAATGCAGATACAGCAGAACGCATCGACTTCAGTCTTAATAAGGTGTCGGGGCAAGATGATTATAAGGTATTCTTCTTGGGCGATATGCACTTGGCTAACCGCACTAACGACAATAATCAGTTTAAAGACTTCACCGATGATTTCAACAGTTACAGAAATCGCTTCCCAAACAAAAAGATGTATGCCATTACTTTAGGCGATATGACTTGGGATTTGTATTGGTACAACAATAAATATTCCATTCCTGAATACCTTAACACCATGAACAGTCAGGTAAAAGGCATACAGATATTCCATACTATCGGAAACCACGACTTCGACTATAAGGCTACTTCCGATTTCGAAGCCGGCTCTAAATTCAGAACCAACATAGCTCCGCTGTATTATTCGTTCAATATCGGCAAGGTACATTATGTAGTAATGGACGATATAGACTGCAGCAAATACGACGGTACCACTTCGCGCGCCTACGAGGTTCGCATTTCTACAGAGCAACTCAATTGGTTGGCTAAAGACCTATCTTACGTTGACAAAGAAACTCCGCTGATTGTAGTGATGCACGCTCCGGTATTCGCTACTTCAGAGAAAGAAGGATTTACGTTCGACCATGACGAACTTAACACCGCACAGTTGTTCAGCATACTGAAAGACTATAAAGTGCACTTTGTAAGCGGTCATACTCACAGAAACTATAATGTACTGCCTCAACATGCCGTAACCGGCGGACATGAGTTCTACGAACATAACACCGCAGCCATCTGCGCTTCTTGGTGGTGGTCGGGCTACTTGACTCCGGGCGTACACATCAGTCTCGACGGAGCACCGGGTGGATATGGCATCTGGGATATAGCCGGAAAGGACTTTAAATACATATATAAGACTACCGGACGTAACGAAGATTATCAGTTCCGCACTTACGACTTGAATAATGTTCATTTCTCTATGACCGATGTTCCATCAATGCCTACAAATGTACCTGATGCAGTAAAAGAGAAATACATGCAGTATGTAAACGCTTATCCGGCAAACTCTAACAACGAAATACTTATAAATATATGGAACTGGAACCCACGCTGGACTCTGACCATAACCGACGAGAAAGGAAACAACCTGACTCCGAAAGAAGTATGGGCGTACGACCCGTTGCACATAGCAGCACTATCGGTTAAACGCTTCAACTCGGCAAATCTAAAATCGACTCCAGCCTTCATTACCGAAAAGGCTCCCCACTTCTTCAAGGTGAAAGCCAAAGATGCAGACACTGATTTAACGATCACCGTAAAAGACGAATTCGGACATACATGGACAGAAAACATGCAGCGTCCTAAAGCATTTTCAATAGACACTTATAAAGCAAACTGAGATTTATGAAAAGTATTAAGACTTTCATTATTCTGATTGTGTTCATAGTAGGGAGTGTATTCACTCTTTCGGCGCAAAGCAGAACCGTATCCGGAAAAGTATTCGACGAACAGAAAGAACCGCTCGTAGGAGTAACAGTAAGGACCAGCAATGCACAAAACGGAACTATCACTTCCGACGATGGTTCATTCAGCCTACAGGTATCCAACCAAAACGTTGTTTTGGAATTCTCGTACATTGGCTACCAAACACAGAATGTAAAGGTATCGCCTTCACAGAATAATATAAAAGTATACATGGCCGAAGATGCCGTAGTGCTGGGCGAGACCGTTGTGGTAGGTTATGGTACTCAGAAAAAAGTAAATCTTACCGGAGCCATCTCTACCGTAGAAAGCAAATCGCTTATAGACAGAGCTTCGCACTCGCTGACTAATATGCTGCAAGGTTCGGTAGCCGGACTTAACATCACCACTTCGTCGGGTGTGCCGGGCAGTTCGCCAAGCATCAACGTGCGTGGTACCACTTCTATCAACGGAGCCAGTCCGCTAGTTCTTATCGATGGAGCGGAAGGCGATTTGAACCGCATCAACCCTAACGACGTTGAGTCTATTTCTGTCATAAAAGACGCTTCGGCAGCTGCAGTATACGGTGCACGAGCAGCCTTTGGTGTGATATTGGTTACTACCAAATCGGGTAACGAACAAAAAGGAAAAGCAACAGTTAGATATAGCGGACGTTTTGGATGGGAAGCACCTACAACTTCTACCGATTATGAAACAACCGGATATTGGTCGGTTTACACTATCAATAAGTTCTGGAAAGCCGATTCGGGTACACTTTACGTAAACTATACATATCACGACATGCAGCAGTTGCTTGCTCGTGTAAACGATAAGACAGAGAATCCAGACCGCCCATGGATAGTAGAAGAAGAAAGAAACGGACGTAAGCAGTGGGTATACTATGGGAACTACGACTGGTGGCACATGCAGTATAGAGACAACCATCCCACACAGCAGCATAACATTTCGCTCAGCGGCGGAAACAAAGATGTGAAATACTTGGTTTCGGGAGCTTACGATTATCAGAAAGGCATCTTGAAAGAGAATCCAGATATCTATCGCAAGTATAACCTGCGCTCGAAAATAGATTTCACTATCAACAAATACGCAAAGTTGACCAACAACACATCGTTCTATGGTTCTCAATACACATTTCAGGGCGACGGCAGTGTACAAAACACATTAGCCTACGGATCAAGACATGCGTTGGCTTGTTTCCCTATGAAGAACCCTGATGGATCATGGCTTTACAGTACCCCGTATCTTAACTATAAGGTAGGAAACGGACGACACATTATATTAGGAGAAGGATCGCACCGCAACGTAAATCGTGCAAACGATTTCTCTAATACTACCAGACTGGTTATCACTCCTATAAAAAGCCTGAGCCTTACAGCCGATTTTACATACAGGCTGTATCAAACAAGAAACACCAACCGTTCTAACAATATCTATTTCCGTGAATATCCGGATGCCGAAATGGGAGTTTACGCTACAGGCGCCGGAGCAAACCAATTGAACGAATCGGTTAATACACGAAATTATTACTCGGCAAATGCATTCGCTAACTACGAAAATACATTCGGTCAGGCACACCACCTAACGGGCGTTATCGGTCTGAACTACGAAACATTAAGAATAAAGAACGTAAGTGCATACGGACAGAATCTTTCGTCTACTACCCTGGATGACCTTAACTTGGTAGGACAAAACTCTGAAGGTGAAACTATTACCGGAGTAGCTGGCGGACAGAACGAATATGCCTTGATGGGATTCTTCGGACGATTAAACTACGATTATAAAGGACGATACCTGTTTGAAGTGAGCGGACGCTACGATGGTACATCTCGTTTCGCTAAAGGCAACCGCTGGGGATTATTCCCATCAGGTTCTGTGGGATGGCGTATCTCTGAAGAAGATTTCTTCAAGCCGTTGCGTAATGTTGTAGACAATTTGAAGTTGCGTGCATCATTCGGTAGCTTGGGCAATCAGAACGTTTCTTCGTACTACACTTATATGCGACTGATTTCTATCAGCGACTTCAGTGCTTATTCGTTCAACGAAGGTAGTGCAATGGCTAAATACTCTACCCTAGGTGCTCCGGTAGCTTCTAACCTTACTTGGGAAACAGCGGAACAATGGGACGGTGGTCTTGATTTGGCCATGCTTAATAACCGCCTCAACCTGACAGCCGACGTATATGTACGTAACACCAAAAACATGTTGACCGATGGCGTGGAACTTCCTGCCGTATACGGAGCAACCGTTCCGCAGATGAACACCGCCGACCTTAGAACCAAAGGATACGAACTGTCGCTTACATGGAGAGACCGCATATCAGTAGCCGGAAGTCCGTTGGAATATAGCCTCGGATTCAACCTCAGCGACTATCAAAGTCATATCACCAAATACGATAACAAAGACAAGACTTTCGCCAAGAAGTATTATGAAGGTATGCGTATAGGCGAAATATGGGGATTCGTTACCGACGGGTTATATCAAAGCACTGAAGAAGCACAAGAATACGCTAAAAAAGTCGATTTGAGCTACATCAACAAAAGAATCACCGGTGGATGGCAGGCAGGCGACTTGAAGTTTGTAGACTTGGACAACGACGGTATATTGGGCATCGGAAGCAATACCGTAGACAAACCGGGCGACCGCAAGATACTAGGCAACTCACTGCCAAGCCTTTCATACGGCATTAACGCCAGCGTACGTTGGTTAGGATTCGACGCTTCTGTATTCTTCCAAGGCACAGGGAACCACTATTGGTATCCTACCGGACAGGCAATGGGATTCTGGGGACCGTACTCTTACCCATACCTTACTTATCTGCAGAAAGATTTTTTGAAAGACGTTTGGGCTGAAGATAACCCCGATGCGTACTTTACACGTCCTATGGCATACTCTGCCACTTCTGGCCCTATGAGCTATGTAAACGACCGATACTTGCAGAACATACGCTATATGCGCCTTAAGAACCTCACCGTAGGATACACCGTACCGGTTAGTCTGACCAAAAAAATCGGCATAGACCAGATACGAGTTTACTTCTCTGGAGAAAACCTCTGCTACTGGTCTCCTCTGAAAAAGCGTACCAAATACGTTGACCCAGAAGCAGCGTTCAACCGTAGCAGCGGTGTAGATAACAACGCTTATTATCCGTGGCAGAAAACCTGCACATTCGGTGTAGACATTACTTTTTAATCAAAACTAAAGAGAACAACAATGAAACGAATTATAATAGGAGCAATATCAATGCTCACCGTACTGTCAAGTTGTGACAATCTGCTGGACTTGCAGCCCAAGAGCCAGATTTCACAATCGGATTACTTCAAGACCGAGACAGACTTGCAAATGTTCAGCAATACTTTCTACAATAACTTATTGGATAAATCGCCATACGATAACCAAAGCGACTTGTATGTACAACAAAACTTATCTGATGAAATGCTTGGCGGAACCAAACGTATCGTGCCGGCATCGGGAGGCGGATGGTCGTGGGGCGACTTGCGAAAAATAAATACCCTGCTGGCATATACCAGTCAGTGCAGCGACGCTAACGCCGCCATAAAATATAATGCCGTAGCACGTTTCTTCAGAGCGTTCTTCTATTTCGAAAAGATAAAACGCTTTGGCGATGTGCCTTGGTACGACGTAGAATTGGGTTCGGACGACGATGCACTGTATAAGGCACGCGACTCTCGTCAACTGGTAATGACTCACATGATAGAAGATATAGACTACGCCATAGAGAACCTTCCGGCTAAGGCCGATGAGAAGAGCAGTCCGTACCGAGTAACAAAAGGTGCGGCATTGGCACTGAAATCGCGCTTCTGCCTGTACGAAGGTACTTACCGCAAATATCACGAAACAAAAGTAGACGGAGAATATACTTACTATCTGCAGCAAGCAGCCGACGCTGCCGAGACGCTGATGAACAGGGGAGAATATAAACTATATACCACCGGACACCCAGACAACGATTATCTTACTCTCTTTGCCGAAGAAAACGCCAACCCCGACGAGTATATCTTCGCTATCAAGTTCGACTACGGATTGAATATCTACCACAACGCTACAGCGCATACCCTTGTTCCTACACAAGGTCGTCCGGGACTTACCAGAAAAATGGTAAACATGTATCTTAAAAAAGACGGCACAGCATTTACCGACCAAGAAGGATGGCAAACAATGACTTTCACCGACGAGGTTAAAGACAGAGACCCACGCTTGGCACAAAGCATCCGTACTCCGGGATATACCCGAATCGGTACTACTAAGATATTGGCTCCCGACTTATCGGTAAGCGTTACCGGATATCAGCCTATCAAGTTTGTGCAAGAGCCTACAGCATCGGGCGGCAACGTAGACCGTAACAGCCGCTCTACCTGCGACCTTCCTGTATATAGATACGCAGAAGTGTTATTGAACTATGCCGAAGCAAAAGCCGAACTCGGAACTCTGACACAAGACGACTTGGATAGATCGGTAAACAAAATTCGTCAGCGTGTAGGAATGCCCGACTTGAACATGGCAAAAGCTAACGCCAACCCAGACAGATACCTATCGGACGCAGAAACCGGATTCACCAATGTAACCGGAGCTAATAAGGGAGTCATTCTGGAGATTCGCCGTGAGCGTGCCATAGAACTTACACAAGAAGGATTCCGCTATAACGACTTGGTACGTTGGAAAGCAGGATACTGTCTTGATCAGTCCATCCGCGGAATGTATTTCCCCGGAAGCGGATCGTACGACCTCTCTGGCAACGGAAAAGCCGACATCATTCTCTATAACGAAGGCGAAGCAAAACCAACAGGCGGCACTGGAGTGTTAGTGTACAAGATAGGAACCGACATCTTACTCAGCGATAAAGACAAAGGATACTTAGACTATCATAAAAACATCAACAGAACTAAGTTCGACGAAGTACGAGATTATCTATATCCTATTCCTATCAACGAACGTTCGCTCAACAATAATCTTACTCAAAATCCGGGATGGGCAGACGGATTGTCATTCTAAGTATTCAGATTTACTAAAACCATTTTAAAAGGATTATGAAATATATTAACTACATATTATTATCTCTTCTCTTCACCCTATCATGGGGTTGCAGCAAAGACGAAGGGACTTCATTATCGAAAGCAGTATTGGCAAGCGCCTCTTCTTTGAGCTTTGACGCTAAAGAGGCCGATTCGAAAATAATAACCGTATATGCCGATGCCGACTGGGTATCGGAATGCCCCGACTGGGTTACGGTTTCTCCGGCACAAGGCAACGGAACGATGGACGTAACAATATCTGTAACCGACAATATGCGTGACGGAGCTACCGACAATCCGCGAAAGGCAACCTTGGTATTCAAAGGTGCTACATTGGCAAGCCGCACGGATGTTATAGTAATGCAAACAGGCGACAAGTATCGCGATTGCCAAGAATATCAACTTAGTGAACTAAGTTCATTGACCGACGAAACTGTGGTATCAATAAAGAACGTGTTAGTATCTGCCATCACCGACGAAGGATTCATGGCTACCGATACAGAACACGGAAGCAACATGTATATGCAGGGCAACGCTACGGTACAGATAGGCGACAAAGTTTCTGTGAAAGGAAGCAAAGCTACAGATATGCAGTCGCTCGCTTATGTAGCGGTAGATGAAGTACAGACTGTTTCTACAGGAAACGACGTAACTTACCCAGAAGCGGAAGACATCACAAAGACTATAGATAAATACAATTCTACCGACAGAACGTATATCTCAGTAAGCGGTGTGTTAGACGGAAACAAAATAAATGTAAGCGGAGCTACTTATGCCGCAAGCATTTCGGATGCCACCGGAAAACTGAAGATTTCAGAACTTAACGGACATAACGTAACCGCTAAAGGATACTTTGCCGGAGTAGCGGCTCCCGTAGTTAAACTTATGGCTACGGAGATAGAAGATAAGGGAGCTGTAGAAACAGTCTACTTCTTCGATGACTTTGAATGGGTATCGCCGTGGGCACAGGCTGGCAATGCCGGACAAACCGTAGAGAACGATAATGCCAGCGCCAAGGCTCCAAACATATTCACAACAGAGGAAATAGGCACAGAATTCATAAACGAACTGGAGAAAGTTCGCGGATATACATTGATATATCGTAACGCATCTAATAACATGGCCGATGCCGTATATCTGCAAAGCAATTATCTGAAATTCGGAAAGACCAGCTTCGAGGCAGGAATCACACTTCCGTCTATCAGTGGAATACCGGCAGGCGAAGCACTTACTTTATCGTTCGACTGGTGCCCGATGATTACCGGATCGCATAACTTCGATAAGACCCAACTGGCAGTAGTTATTTCGGAAAACGGCAAAGACACTGAAGTAGCAACCCTCTCCCACTCGTTTGTAAAGACCGACAAGATGGCATGGCTTCACGCAAATGTAAGCCTCAGCGGATTGACTATCACAGCGAAAACCAAGATAACCATCCGCACCAAAGAATGGGATGCAGCCAACAAATCACAACGCCGCTGGTTCCTCGATAACATCAAGTTGAAAAAAGCTAAATAAAGCTACACTACACAGACAGACATAAAAAAAGTTGGGAGACCTCATTTCTGAAGTCTCCCAACTTTTTTATATGTCATTCGCTTACGCGATACGATTTATTCGGGAATTACATCATTCCACCCATGCCGCCCATGCCCGGAGCAGCCGGCATTTCTGGTTTGTCTTCCTTCTTCTCTACGATTACACATTCTGTAGTAAGGAACATACCAGCGATAGATGCCGCATTTTCCAAAGCTACACGAGTTACCTTAGCCGGGTCTACTACACCTGCAGCGTGCAAGTTTTCGTAAACATCGGTACGAGCGTTGTAACCGAAGTCGCCTTTACCTTCACGTACTTTCTGAACTATTACGGCGCCTTCTTTACCTGCGTTAGCTACAATCTGACGCAAAGGCTCTTCGATAGCACGCTTGATGATTTCAATACCGGTAGTTTCGTCAGCGTTATCACCCTTCATGCCTTCCAAAGCATCGATAGCACGGATGTAAGTTACACCACCGCCCGGTACGATACCTTCTTCGATAGCGGCACGAGTAGCGCACAATGCATCGTCTACACGGTCTTTCTTTTCTTTCATCTCAACTTCTGAAGCTGCACCTACGTAAAGTACTGCTACACCGCCAGCCAACTTAGCCAAACGTTCCTGCAATTTTTCCTTATCGTAGTCTGAAGTAGAGTTCTTCATTTCAGCCTTGATCTGGTTGATACGTTCCTGAATGTTTTCCTTGTTGCCAGCGCCGTTTACGATAGTAGTGTTTTCTTTAGAGATAGTAACCTTATCGCAAGAACCCAACATTTCGATTGTTGCCTGTTCCAACTTCAAGCCCTTTTCTTCGCTGATAACAACACCGCCAGTCAATACTGCGATATCTTCCAACATAGCCTTACGACGATCGCCGAAGCCCGGAGCCTTAACAGCGCAGATCTTCAACTGACCACGCAAACGGTTAACTACCAAGGTAGTCAATGCTTCGCTGTCTACATCTTCTGCGATAACCAACAAAGGACGTCCGCTCTGTACAGCCGGTTCCAAGATAGGCAAGAAATCTTTCAAGTTAGAAATCTTCTTATCGTAGATAAGGATGTACGGATGCTCCATAACACATTCCATCTTTTCTGTATCTGTTACGAAGTAAGCCGACAAGTAACCGCGGTCGAACTGCATACCTTCTACTACACCGATGGTAGTATCAGTACCCTTAGCTTCTTCTATAGTGATAACACCATCCTTAGAAACCTTACGCATAGCGTCGGCAATCAACTTACCGATAACAGGGTCGTTGTTTGCAGAAACGGTAGCAACCTGTTCAATCTTATCGTAGTTATCGCCTACCTTTTCAGCCTGAGACTTGATAGATTCTACTACTTTAGCAACAGCCTTGTCGATACCACGTTTCAAATCCATAGGATTAGCACCTGCGGTAACGTTCTTCAAACCTACGCCTACGATAGCCTGAGCCAATACGGTAGCGGTAGTAGTACCATCACCTGCATCATCGCCAGTCTTTGAAGCTACAGATTTAACAAGCTGTGCACCTGTGTTCTGGAACGGGTCGGCCAATTCTACTTCTTTAGCTACAGTAACACCGTCTTTAGTGATGTGTGGAGCACCGAATTTCTTTTCGATAATAACGTTACGTCCTTTCGGGCCGAGGGTTACCTTAACAGCGTTAGCCAATTCGTCAACGCCTTTTTTCAACTGATCACGAGCGTCAATGTTGAAAAGTATATCTTTTGCCATAATAAATTTCCTTTCTTTTTTTGTTTTATAAAACCATCATTTACATTATCCCAAAACGGCAAGAATATCGCTCTGGCGCATAATCAAATACTTTTCTCCTTCGTGTTCTATTTCTGTACCTGAATATTTGCCATACAATACGGTATCACCTTCTTTAAGAACCATTTCTTCGTCCTTAGTGCCATGGCCTACAGCCACTACCTTACCCTGCAACGGTTTTTCTTTTGCAGTGTCGGGGATGATAATACCACCAATTGTTTTTTCTTCAGCCGGAGCCGGAAGAATCAGAACTCTGTCTGCTAACGGTTTAATGTTCATAGTGCTATATTTTTATATTATTAATTTTAAATTTCAATGCCCGATACCACAACCGGGCGATTTCAGTCTTGCGAAAAATATGCCAAAGCTTTATGTCTGACAAAATGACAAAAGTATATATGACATGTAACCGCGCGACTGCCATTTTTACGTTTTTACTCTTATGGCACTTGTAGAAGCTGTTTTTTTTACGTATCATTGTTGCGGTTTACACCATCTACTAAAAACACCTTATATATATGGATATAATTTATTTGGCTGTAGGAGCATTACTGGGCGTATTGACCGGATACATGGCTGCGGCACGAAAGAGCGGGATATTGAAATCGCAATTAGAATCAGAACAAAAGCATAGCCGCGAAATGGTGGCTGCGGAGCAAGCACGTGCAGCCCAACAGATAAACTCTCTACAGAAGGAATACGAAAAGCTACGCAATGAGTTTGACCGTCAGTTGCAATATACGGCTTCTGTCTCTACAGAGAGAAAAGCCTTGCAAGAGAAATTGAATAACCAGCAGAAAGAGACCGAAGAACTTCACAAGCGATTCAGCTTGGAGTTTGAGAACATGGCAAACAAGATATTTCAGCAGAAAACCGAGACTTTCAACAAGTTGAGTGCTGAGAGCCTAAGTGCTCTGCTCAAGCCGTTCGATGAAAACCTGAAGGAGTTCAAGCACCAAGTGGCAGAGGTGTACGATAAGGAGTCGAAGCAACGCTTCTCTCTGGAAGACCGTATAAAAGAATTGGTTCAGCTCAACAAACAGATTAGCGATGACGCCAACAACCTGACTCGTGCGTTGAAAGGCGATTCGAAGATGCAAGGTAACTGGGGAGAGATGATTCTGGAAACGATACTCGAAAACTCTGGTCTGCGTGAGGGAGAGGAATACTTCAGACAAGGTTTTCTGAAAGACGAAAACGGCGAAGTGATACGCAATGAGCACGGACAACGAATGCAGCCTGACGTGATAGTTAAGTACCCCGACGACCGACAGGTAATCATCGACTCTAAAGTATCGCTCACGGCATACGCCGGATACGTGGCAGCTACCGACGGTGACGAAAGAAACCGACTTCTGAAAGCGCATATCGCCTCGGTAAAAGCGCATATCGATGAGCTTAGTGCCAAGGATTATTCCAAATACGATGTGTCGTCATTAGATTTCGTAATGATGTTCGTTCCAAACGAACCGGCATACGTATTGGCGTTACAGCAAGAGCCCGATTTATGGAACTATGCCTACAAGAAAAAGGTAGTATTGATGAGCCCCACTAACCTGATAGCCGCACTGAGATTAGCCCTCGACTTATGGAAACGTGAGTTTCAGGAGAAAAACATAATGGAGATAGTAAACAGAGGCACAGTGTTATACGAAAAATTGGTAGGATTTACAGATACCTTCCTAAAGATAGGCGACACACTTAAATCGGCTTCAACAGCATACGACACAGCGTTAGGTCAACTGTCTAACGGACGCGGAAATGTAGTCCGCCAAGCGGAAATGCTTAAAGACCTAGGCATTACCCCAAAGAAACAGTTCTCGCCACGCATAGCAAGCAAAGACGAGAACGACCACATGCTAAACGATAGGATATAGCATACTTATATGTAGTATTCTTTTATCTAGGGCAACTGAAGCGTTAATGCTCATCAACTAAAATTCAGTTGCTTGTTTTTAGAAGAAATCGGCCCCACAGCACCTTCTGGATGGGGTAAAAAAAGAATGTGATAAAATAATAAAAGAATACGAATGGACAGCCTGCAATATGCGAATGGCAGAATGAAAGAATACGAGTTTTTTTTCGCTACTCGCATTCTTTTTTCCCGCATTTTACGAGTAAATTTCCATGTACAAGAATCTTACTAACAAAAAATCCCGGCAAATCAACATAACAATGCTGTTTGCCGGGACATTAAGCCTTTATAATGAATTATAGCAATTTCAAATCGCTTGTGAAAACATCAATCTCGTCAGCCCACCACGGGCCAATGCCGATGCAAGTCTTAGTTTCCTGTCCGTGAAACTCCGTAAGCCCGGCATCGACTATCATCGAAACCGGAATTTCCGGATTCTCATCTTGTATGCGCTGATATAGAGATACAAGCTCCTCCTCTGAGTTGACGTACAGACAAATCTTGGCGTACAAGCCGTTAAGCCATTCTGCCAACGGAGAATCATCGCCATACGTTAGGGTAAACGTGGTCTTTCCGTCTTCCTCCGTGCAACTGAACAAAGAAAGCAGCGCATCTACCGAAGCATGCGAACCCTGAGCAATCATCTTACCCTTGCGCATGTTCAAATCCTTACGCATCACGATGACCTGTTTCACTGCGCGTTCTTCCATATCAATCAAGCTTTTATAGCGTCAATCAGTTCGTCGGGAGTAACCAACGACTGCTCGCCAGTAGTCATGTTCTTCAATGTAAGCTTACCTTCGTTCATCTCGTTTTCGCCTACGATGGCAACAAACGGAATGGCTTTGTTGTTAGCGTATCCCATCTGCTTCTTCATCTTAGCACTATCCGGATAAATCTCGGCACGAATGCCAGCCGCACGCACCTTAGCCAAAACAGGAAGTACGTATGCAGCCTCAGCCTCGCCAAAGTTGACGAACAACAACTGGGTTCCGTCTACAGCATCCTTAGGATAAAGGTCGAGCTGATTCAATACATCATAAATACGGTCTGCACCGAACGAAATACCTACGCCCGACACGCCTTCCATACCGAACACGCCGGTAAGGTTATCGTAACGGCCACCACCGCTGATACTTCCTATCTGTACATCGAGAGCCTTCACTTCGAAAATGGCTCCGGTGTAGTAATTCAATCCACGCGCCAAAGTCAAATCAAGCTCTACATCCGACTGAATACCAAGTCCTGCAATGGTTTTCAAGATAAATTCGCTTTCTTCTACACCCTTCAAACCAGTTTCCGAAGCCGCCAAAACGGTCTTCAAAGTTTCCAACTTCTCCTCGTTTGTACCGCTCAGCAAGATAATAGGCTGCAACTTGTCGATAGCCTCTTGCGGAATACCTTTAGAAGCCAACTCGGCATTCACATTGTCGAGACCAATCTTATCGAGTTTATCGATAGCTACGGTGATATCTACAATCTTGTCAGCCTCGCCAATGATTTCGGCAATACCCGAAAGAATCTTACGGTTATTGATTTTGATAGAGACACGAATACCGAACTTGCGGAACACAGTATCTATCATCTGAACCAATTCTACCTCGTTCAGCAAAGAGTTGCTGCCTACCACGTCGGCATCGCACTGATAAAACTCGCGGTAACGACCCTTCTGCGGACGGTCGGCACGCCAAACCGGCTGAATCTGAAAACGCTTGAAAGGGAATGTTATCTCATCGCGATGCATCACCACGTAGCGTGCAAACGGCACTGTCAAATCATAACGCAATCCTTTCTCGCAGAACTTGCTAGCCAACTTAGCGGCGTTACGGCTCAACAATTCCTCATCGGTAAGTCCAGAGAAATAATCGCCTGAGTTCTGAATCTTGAAAAGCAACTTGTCGCCTTCATCGCCATACTTGCCCATCAAAGTCGACAAATTCTCCATAGACGGAGTCTCAATCTGCTGAAATCCATACAGATAAAAAACTTTGCGAATGGTGTTGAATATATAATTACGCTTCGCCATCTCTACAGGCGAAAAGTCTCTTGTACCTTTTGGTATACCCGGTTTTGCTGCCATAATCAATGTTTTATTTTATTTTATTGGGTGCAAAGATAATGAAAATGAGATTATCAGTCACGACGGTTGCTATAAATCATGATATAATAAACAAGTGTAGCCAACGAGCTAAGCGCTGCAACTACGTATGTATAAGCTGCCGCCTTTAGCGCACTCTGCGCCTGCTGATGATTAAACGCATTGGTAATGCCGGCTCTGTTAAGCCATACCAGTGCACGACGGCTTGCGTCTATCTCTACCGGAAGAGTTACAAAGCTGAATAAGGTAGACATGGCAAACAGACAGATACCGATAAGCAACAGCTGAGGGAATGTATTCACCATGAAAATACCTGCCAGCAATACCCACGAAACGATAGACGATGAGAACTGTACTACCGGAACCAACGCCGAGCGCAATTGCAACGGAGCATAGGCGCGAGCGTGCTGAACGGCATGTCCGCACTCGTGCGCAGCAACTGCCGCTGCCGATACGCTACAAGTATTATATACGCCTTCGCTCAAATTCACTGTTCTATTTGATGGGTTATAATGATCGGTAAGCATTCCGCCTACGCTAGTAACCTTTACATCATATATACCATTGTCGTGAAGCATCTTTTCCGCAATTTCTCTTCCCGTCATGCCGTTAGCTATAGGAATTTTAGAATACTTGTCGAACTTGCTCTGTACGTTGTGTTGTACAATATAGCTGATAATAGCGATGCCGATAAATAAAATCCAATACATATTCTTTTAATTTTAGTGTTAGTTATAATCAAGATTGACACAAATATCTTGCCAAAGGTAAAAAAAAGAGAGACTATACAATAATACACAACATTCTTTTGACTATTATTAAGAGCCTTTTACGGTTTTATTTCGTCAATATCAAAGCTACACCTTATATATAAAGTACATAACATGAAATAATAACATATTGATTATCTGCGACATATCTATACATATTTAAAATAAATAATATTTTTCCGCAAAATTATTTGGTAGATATTACAAAAACATCTACCTTTGCATTCGCAATCAAGAAATGATAGCGCCGATGATTCGCTAGCTCAGCAGGTAGAGCACAACACTTTTAATGTTGGGGTCTTGGGTTCGAGCCCCAAGCGGATCACCACAAGAAGCAGTTATTCTGAAAAGAGTGACTGCTTTTTTGTTTTTATACCCTTTTATATTGGAGCTGACGCTACAGCTCCAATATAAAAGTAGTATGATATCCCACTACAGGTCTGTCGGCAAGCCAAAGGTTGCCGTGACACGCTATCATCATCTGCCGAGCCAATGAGAGACCTATGCCCTGCCCCGTTTTCTTTGTCGTGAAGAACGGAATAAAGATTTCGCGCGATTCTTCTGGCAGAATGAGTTTTCCGTCGTTGCTTATCAGCAGCCGGATATTGTTTTTATACCCATCCGCATGACTGCTTCCATTATTACTTATACTGATGTCTATAGTATGCGCTTCTGCTTCGATAGCGTTCTTTACTATATTCGTTATCACTTGACGGAACATTCCGTGGTCGGTATCTACCGTAGTTACGCCATTTAGATTGATATGCCATTCCACTTCTGGATATAGCGCTTTTATCGTATTGATAAATTGAGGCAGATTGAGAGGCTGAATGTCTGCCGGCTGCAGTTGAGTAAGTTTACGATAGATATCGACAAAGGTAGAAAGACCGAGACTTGTGTCATATATGGCTCGCATCCCCTCCTCTAACGGTGTATCCTTAACTAGCGGCGAACCGATATACGCCTGCGTGATGCTCTGTATTGGTGCTACCGCATTCATGATTTCGTGCGTCAGTACACGAGTAAGGCGTTGCCAAGACTCTACTTCATTTCGTGCAAGCAAGCGGTTTATCTCGCTACCCATGTCGTTTAGGGTAGATTGAAGTTCGCGTTCGCCCGGAAGAAGTCGGTCAGTCGGCAAGCGGAAAGTAAAATCGCGATTGCGCAGAGCTTCACGCATCAATCGTGCACGCAATGCCAACAGTCGCTGGTGTCTCCACTGCCAGAGGAGAATGGCGACAATCAGTATCACTAAAGCAGATATAATATAATAAGGATTCATCTTTTTATTTCTTCAGTTTCTTATATAAAGTCTGACGGGTTATGCCAAGCATCTCGGCAGCGCGACTCACATTTCCGTGGCATTGCTCAACAGCTCGCTGCACGTGCTCTTGCTCTACTTGGTCGAGCGGCATTACTTGTCTATTCTTGTCGATAGCATCGTGCAAGGTAGAGATTAGTTTTTCATTATCCCAAGGCTTTGTTACGAAATCGGCAGCACCGTATTTCAGTCCTTTCACCGCCAGTTGCACATCGGCATAGGCAGTTATCAGGATGACTGGCGTATTGGGATAGAATTTCTTTACGGTACGAAGCCAGAAGAGTCCGTCCTGACCCGAATTGACTCCGAGCGAGAAATTCATGTCGAGCAATACGGCATCTACTGCCTCTTCTTTGGCAAGCGTAGCCACAAGCGTGTCGGGCGACGACAACGTAACTATACGCTCGAAATCCATGGCGAGACAAATCTTCAGAGCCGTGAGGATAGCCTTGTTATCATCGACTACCACAATGGTATTGTAGGGATGGTTCATATTATAATGCCTGTTTTAATCATACACAAAAATACAAATATTCTATATAAACCGAATGCACAAGCGACAGGCAGAAACAACTTTTGCGCAAGCCTTATCTACTATTGTATGATTATCATACACTTTTCGGCAAATGTGTTCCGAAGAGCGTGTTTTCTTAAATATCAGTGAATATGCAGCTGATGATTCTCTTTAGATTTGCAGCGTAAGAAACAATCAAAGACATGATTAAAAAGTTATTTCCGTTAATATTCATCTTGGCAGCCAACGCCAATATCCATGCCGACGAGCCTTGGAGTGTAGAGCGTTGTATGCAGTATGCGGCAGATAATAGTCACACCGTACGTCAGCAGCGTTTCGCTCTCGATGATAGTCGTGCTACGAAGACTCAAGCTATTGGCGAGTTTCTTCCTAATATCTACGGCTCGGTATCAGGGCAGATGAACTTCGGACGTGCTATCGACCCCGAAACAAATACATATACCGATGTAAGCACATTATATAATGGCTACGGATTACAGGCATCGCTGACTATATTCGACGGACTGCAGCGTTACAACGAACTACGCATGGCTAAAGCTAATGTAGCTATGGGGCGAAGCGGTGTGCAGGCAGAAAAAGACGATGTGGCACTGAAGGTGTACAAAGCATATATGGAATTGATATACTGCCAAGGAGCCGTAGAACAGACAATGAAGAAGCGTGACGAGAGTAGTGCATTGCTTCATCAAACCAAGGTTATGGCAGAGGTTGGACAAAAGAGCGATGCCGACGTAGCGCAGATGCGTGCCACTCTCGCTGCCGACGAGTACGAGCTTACGCATATGCAGACACAGACTACTAAAGCCCGACTCGCCTTAAAGCAGCTGATGAATTATCCGGTAGACTCTACGCTAACCGTAGCGCAACCGAGTCTTAGTGATGAACCAACGATTACCGAAAGTTCTGAACAGATATCAGCATACGCCGCCATAGCCAACCCACGCATCATCAAGGCACAACAAGGTGTAGATGCGGCTCGCTATAACCTGCGTGCGGCACGTGGTGCATTACTTCCGTCTATTTCATTATCTGGCGGCGTGTCAACCTCGTTCTACAGAAATATGGATAATGGTGAGTATGTTCCCTTCTCGCAACAGTTCAAGAATAACACAGGAGAGTTTGTTGTACTATCGCTCTCTGTTCCGATATTCAACCGACTATCTACCGCCTCTAACATTCGCCGGCGCAAGATAGCACTCGACCAAGCCAGAGAGAACCTTGAATATGAACAGTCTGAATTACGACGCATCATAGTAGAAGCGGCGAAGGATGTAGAAAACAGTTCGATAGAAGTAATGAAGATGCAGGAGCAGGTAGAGGCGGATAGCATAGCAACGCATCTTACTACACGTAAATACGAAGAAGGACTCGCCTCGCCTATAGATGTAAAAACGGCAAGCGTAACACTGTTACAGAGCCGGGTAAAGCTACTGCAAAGCCGACTGACAATGGCATACAACCGACGGTTGCTGGCTTATTACAGAGGGGAAAGGTTATGGAAAGAATAAAAAAACAAAAGATATTATGGATAGACCTATAGAAAAGAAATCATTTCCACGCCGCTATGCCGGATATATTGCGGCGGCAGTAGTAGCTGTGGCGTTGCTTGCATGGCTTATATTCGGAAGTACGGCAAGCACAATGATCATCAATAGCAATGAAATTACCATTAGCGATGTAACACGGGGAGAGTTCGACGATTATGTAAGACTCAACGGACAGGTTGTCCCCATTCAGGTGGTACAAATCTCTCCTGAAGAGGGAGGAATAGTGCGCGAGAAAGTAGTGGAAGAAGGTACACGGGTACGCAAGGGCGATGTGATACTGCGATTAAGCAACAGCAGCCTCGACCTGCAGATTCTAAATGCGGAGGCGGAACTTGCCGAAAAACAAAATCTTCTGCGAAATACTCAGATTACTATGCAGCAGGACCAACTAAACAATCGTACCGAACAAGCTACACTCGATATGGACTGCGAACGTAAATTGCGTGCCTACAAGCAGAATTCACGCTTGTACAACGAGAAGCTTATCAGTCAAGAGGAGTTTTTGAAGAGCCGTGAAGACTACGATCTGGCCCGCCGCAAGCAGCAGCTCATCGGACAGCGGCTCAACCAGGATAGTCTTTACCGCCATGTGCAGATGGAACAAATGGAAGATAACTTGCAGAATATGCGAAAAAACGTGCTGCTGGTACGCGAACGCAAGAATAAGTTGGAGGTTCGCTCTAACATAGACGGCGAACTGGGATTACTCGACGTAGAACTGGGACAAAATATTCAGGCTGGTCAAAACATAGGGCAGATAAACGACTTGAGCGACTTCAAGATTGAGACAAATATAGATGAGCACTATATAGACCGTGTACGCGCAGGACTTACTGCCACCATCACTCGCGACGGAAAACAGTATCAACTACATGTGCGTAAGGTATATCCCGAAGTGCGCAACGGTTCTTTCCGCACAGACTTCGTGTTCGAAGGCACTCGTCCGGAGCAGATGCGCAGCGGACAGACTTACTACGTAGAGCTGGCACTCGGAAAATCATCGCAGGCTACGCTCATTCCTCGCGGCACCTTCTTCCAGATTACTGGAGGCAACTGGATATTCGTTCTCGATCGCTCTAACAAGAAGGCGTACCGACGTAACATCAGCATAGCACGGCAAAACCCTCAATACTATGAGGTTACCGATGGACTGGAACCGGGCGAGCGTGTAATAACAAGCGGATATGAGGCGTTCAAAGATAATGAGGTATTGATATTAAAATAAGAAACAATAAATACGGATACTTAAAAAGACTGAATTATGATAAAGACAGAAAAACTTATTAAAGTTTTCCGCACGGAAGAGGTGGAGACCGTAGCACTGAACGGCGTTAGTATAAATGTTGAGGATGGCGAGTTTGTAGCTATCATGGGTCCGAGCGGATGTGGCAAATCTACATTGCTAAACATACTGGGACTTCTTGACAATCCCAACGGAGGCGAGTATTGGCTCGACGGGGAATCGGTGGGTTATCTCAAGGAAAAGGATCGAACCAAATATCGCCGCGGACGTATCGGCTTCGTTTTTCAGAGTTTCAATCTGATTGACGAGTTGACTGTAGAAGAAAATGTCGACCTGCAGCTACGCTACCTCGGTGTTCCGTCGAAAGAGCGACGTGAGCGTGTAACTGAGATACTTAGAAAGGTAGGACTGAGCCAGCGTGCCAAGCATTATCCGCAGCAACTGTCGGGTGGACAGCAGCAGCGTGTGGCAATAGCGCGTGCCGTAGTGGGAAAACCTAAATTAATACTTGCCGATGAACCTACGGGTAACCTCGACTCAAAGAGCGGACAGGCTGTAATGGAACTGCTCTCGCAACTCAACGCCGAGGGAACAACAATCGTGATGGTAACTCACTCGCAACATGATGCGCTGATGGCGAATAGAATAATCAATCTGTTCGACGGACAAGTAGTAGATAACAATAATATTCTTTAAGAGGACGGCGTATGAAAAGCTTATTATATATGTTCAGGCGCTACCGCCTTGCTACCTTACTCAACCTTTTTGGCTTGGGTATAGCCGTAGCGACCTTCTATCTCTTCATGACACAAGTGATATATAATCGCACTTACAATCATAACATTTATAATCATGAACAGGTGTATCGTCTGGAAATTAACGGTAATCTGTTTGGTGATGCCTGGGGCTGCAAAATTTGTCGTCCGTTTGTTACGATACTAAAGGATATTCCACAGATAAAGGATGTTACTTACATCAGTCCGTATTCTAATCAGGTGGAAATAAAAGTTGGCGAACGCACCTTAACTGTACCTGTATTTTATATGGGTAAGCCTGGTATCGAGTTCTTCACAGGCAAGCTGATCTCGGGCTCAAGCGAGACATGGGGAATAGGAACGGGAGCTACCGCCATAGCACCACGAAGTTTAGCCGAGAAGATGTTCGGCACAGCAAACGCTGCTGGAAAAACATTTGTATCTGAAAATAACGGTGAAACTACCATCGTCACCGTGGTAGGTGTGAGCGAGGATATGCCCGACAACTGCACCATACCAAACGGTTTATATATCTGCGATAAAGAAAACGGATTGACCGACTGGAGCGAATGGAGCTATGACATCTATGTACGCCTTGACCGTACTGCCGACACTGAAAAGGTTTTGCGTGCCTTGAAACTCGGCTTTATGAAAAGCAACGGTATCAGCGAAGAGCAAGAAGAACAGTTCGACAAAGAAGTAAAAATGAAGTTCCGCCTCACACCAGTAGACGATATCTACTTCACTGGGATAGGTCTTAAAGACAAAGGCAACCGCAACTTGGTGAACGTACTTACGGTGGCATCAATTTTCGTGCTGTTCATAGCTATGCTTAACCTGCTCAACTTCTCGCTTTCTGAGATACCGATGCGTATGCGCGGCATCAACACACGCCGTGTCATGGGAGCATCGATAGGCAGTCTGCGAATGAAAATGATAATAGAGAACGTGTTGTTTGCCTTCGTAGGATTGATAATCGGCTTCTTGCTGATTGTAGTTTTCCAGCGTAACGAGGCTTGCATAAAGCTTGTTTCAGGAGATATCGATTTCTCTTCACATTGGGCTCTCACCATCGCCATGGTGGTGGCAACTCTCATCGTTGGCGCATTGTCGGCAGTCATCCCTGCTTTCTACAGCACATCATTCACTCCTGCTATGGTGCTTAAAGGATCTTTCGGCCTTTCGCCACGCGGCAGACAGTTGCGTATGACGATTATGGCGGTGCAATTTTGCGTAGCTTTCGCCTTGGCTATATATATAGGTGTGATGTCGTGCCAATCGAGCTACATCTTCAATAGTGATTACGGATTCAATAAGGACGAGGTTTTCTACACATGGCTATCGAAAGAGGCTCAGACAAAGAAAGAGGCAATACGTTCCGAACTGAAGAAATTGTCGTTCGTTGAGAACGTTGGTTTTGCTCAGAATGCTATCGGTGCAGGCGATGAGTATATGGGCTGGGGACGCGGTTCTGACAGTCATCAAATATCACTCCAAGTAGTACCGTGCGACTATGAATATCTACGCACTATGGGACTAAAGATTACAGAAGGACGCGATTTCCGCGAATCGGATAGTAAGACGGGAGCCTATGTACTTAACAAAGCTGCTATGGAACAATACAATTGGCTCGTAGTGGGAGACTCCATCGGAAGACAGAACAACTGGGGAAGCGTGAGCAATTATCTTATTGTAGGCGTTTGCAACAATTTCAAACTAAAATCTATGCGTAAAGATAACAGTCGCATAGCCGTAGCATTTATTATTATGGGTCCCGACATGGAGTGGTGTGGCGACCGTTGTAATCGGGTATTTGTACGTGTAGCAAAAAACCAGGATAAGATTGCTGCCAAGCAACGTATAGCAGAGGTACTCAATAAGATTGACGGTTCAGAGAAATACGACATGAAGTTTCTCAACGACGATCTGCAACAAACATATGTTGATGAATTCCGCTTTATATCGCAAGTAAAGCTGTTCGCCATCATCTGCATCATCATAACCATTATCGGTGTATTCTCGCTCACGATGTTTGAGACTGAGTATCGTAGAAAAGAGATTGCAATACGTAAGGTGATGGGTAGTTCTGTGGGTGCAGTGGTTCGACTTTTCGCTATGCGTTATGCCGTACCGCTTGTAGCGTCGTTCGTAGTAGCAGCTCCTTTGGGATGGTGGTTGAGCCAGCAATGGCTACAAAGCTTCGCCGAACACACTCCGATATATTGGTGGTTACTTCCTATAGCTTTCATCATAGTATCGGCAGTGGTGATACTTACTGTTGTAGTTCAGTCATGGCGTGTAGCTACTGCAAATCCTGTAGAAAGTATTAAGACTGAGTAATTTATCTATTAGCATCTTTATAGTAATAGCCTGCCAACCTTATAAAAAGGTTGGTGGGCTTTGTTTTTTGCTTTGATTCTGACTGATATACAATACTTAGAACAAACGAATGATTGCTGCTTTAGGCTACAGGCTTCTTTGTGAATAGACTTACCTTATTTATGTGTGCAAAGAATATATAAATGCATTAAATTAGAAACATTAAGTCTTTATAAGAAAAAACTGAAGACAATATAAATAAGGTGTCCGAAACAATTGCTCACCCATGAAAGCCTAGGAATAT
>UMBZ01033232.1_pt1 | contig 77007 bp, 52 predicted proteins | sample 1964091 | NCBI WGS metagenome assembly UMBZ01 (sample SAMEA4835954, study PRJEB28245) | human gut metagenome | biome: gut microbiome; material: fecal sample | place: Denmark | collected 2008
CTTAAGCTGAGTTTTTATATACTTAGCCTAAGTATAGAACTTTCATGGTGAATGGAGCAGTTTTTTAATGTGAGGTTTCCTGGATTTATCGAAAAGAAAAATCTGTCGATTCGAATGATATTCTATATCTCCAGACTTGATATTTATATATCCAACCTGAATTTATAGAATTTCTGATAATGGGATAACTTTTTCTTTGCAAATTTTCGACTTTAATTTTTGTAGTTTTAATTGTAAAAGCTCTTATGTCACTGGCAAGATTAATATGTATAAAATGCATGTAAAAAATGAGGCCATCTCAACTTTATATTGAGACAGCCTCATTTTATATATGGTCAGACTACTGTATCTGCCTATTTATTTCTAATCTTAAGACTATATTAATCCGGGCAACGAACTCCTTCTACGAATTTAAGATCGTACCATCCGGCATATTTTGCATCGTATCCGTTTCCTGTAAGGTCGGTTATGATGTCTTCATCCTCCGGAGAAGCTTCGTTAAATCTCCAATAAGCTACCAAGCCTTCCGACAATGGATCTACCCAGCATACATTGTTTTTCAATTCAGCTGCCGAGCGAGCTACAGCCCAAACACGAGCTTCGCTTACATATCCATCCATATAACGATTGTCTGCTGCAGACTGACCGATATAGAACGATGCGTTCTTATCTTGTCCATAAGCCTGTGTTAAATCGACAGTACCGCGTGAGTCGGGAAGTTCTCCCTGCAATTCACCATTAATGTAAATGAGCTTCTTGCCTTGTGCACCGTCGTATACGCAAGCCAAATGTACCCACTTGTCATTGGGCAACACATCTCTTGAATCGACAGCCGGGCTACCTCCACTCAACTGCAGTTTCCAACCACTATTTCTGTCGCCTGCTGTACGCAAACAGAAGTTCTCTTCCAATCCCATAACGGAGAAGCACCATTTTCCACTGTAAGAAGTCATCGATTTGAAACGAACACGTGCTTCGAATGTTACACTGCTCAATGCTCTGGTATCGAACTTAGATTCTTTTCTGAAGTCGACCTTGAAATAACCGTTACCTCTAGATATATCCGCAGCCTGAGTTATAAGAATCTGATTAATTACAATGTAGATGGTACGTGAACCTTCGATAATAGACAAGTTATTATCAGATACGCTTGCAATACTTATAGGAAGCAGATAAGTTTTACCCATCTTCAACTCGTCACGGTTTATAACGCTTAAACGCAAACCATCTGAACAAGTATTCTTTCCGTTTTCGATGTTCAATGTAGTGTTCTCCAACTGATAAGATCCCTCAGGAAGAACTTCATAATTCTTCTTATATTCCTTATTGAAAGACTCTACTAACTCTGGAGAAGCTTTCATATTCACTTCTAGATGACCACCTACTGCGCACGATGAAGCTACTTTAACACCGATAGCTGATGGTAATTCATCAACTGTAAGATTAGCAACTGGGGTCAACTGGTCTGCACCAACAATATATACTCCTTCATAATATTTCTGACTTTCTTGGCATGAAGATATTAGAAGGACAAGTAAGCCTAATAAAATATGTTTTATACTCTGTTTCATTTTTCTAAACTTTAATGTTCGTTCATTAGTCTGATTGCGTTACGTGTCCATTTGTAATTAGGATTAGAACGGTAATCGTTCTCCATGTGATATGTACCACATCCACCCTTACGTGTAAGTTTTCCTTCATACATAGGTTGGAAACGTGCCATACCTTCTAATGAAGGCACTCTGCCGCCTTCTCTTAAAGTGTGCGAAACTCCTCCGTTTGCATATCTACCGCCTTCAAAGGTTTCTGCAAAAATGTATTGTTCAGGCTTCCATCCTCTTCTAGCTGCATTATCAAAACGACTCTGCAAATCTTGGTATCCATAAGAATTATATGACTGAACTACACCATAGTTAAAATATTCAGCCAATCCGTCTTTCAAATGATAAGGCACACCGTCAATGATTAACAGATTACGAGTTCCCGACTTAGGACCGATGTATTTACCCAATGCCTTTACGAAAATCTCCATGTTATCCATATAGTTAGGCCATGCATAAGAAGGGCCAACCAAAGGACCTGTAAAAGGCACTCCAGGGAATTCCTGATAACCCGGTTCATAGTCGAGGTCGATACCCTGATAACCGTATTTATACATAGTATCTACCAAAGACTTAGCGTATTCTTCGATTCCTTCCGGAGTAGCGATTTCATGGTTTTCGCCAGACATAAATTCTTCTGGAATTTTGTGAGCGAATATGGTATATGTAACACGAGTACCCTTTACATCCTGAACATAACGCAAGTCCTCAAGCTGCTTTTCTGACAAGTTCTGATAAGCTCCCCAAATAGAGATGATATCTACACTGTCGGGCACACTTCTCAAATAGTTAATCATATCAGCAGAGTTTGCTGTCCATCCGCCAAACCAACCGAAGAAGACTTCATGGTCGTCTCTTGCCTTATATGCCCTCAAGTTTTCCCAATACTCTTCGGACTTCTCGTCGGGCACTACCACATCCAAAGCTTCTATATCTGTATTACACGAAACTATTCCCGTACAAACCAGTACGAAAAACATCATATATGTTAATAATTTCTTCATGTCGTTTTATCTAAAAAAGATGATTACTTATTTTCTACATCCCACCATAAGCGAGTAGCTCCGTTATCCGGTCCACCCAATAAAGTAATGGCCTTTTCAACCTCTTCTTTATTACCCTGATATTCAGAGTTAGGGAACGGAACACGACGAATTTGCATAGAAGAGCTGATAACGCCACCACTCTCATTATTAACAATTTCATAGAGTTTAGGATAACCTGTTCTGCGGAATTCAGACCAAGCCTCCTGTCCTAACGGATACATTGCTATCCATTTCTGAGTGATAATCTGCTCTAGCTGTTCCACTTCGCTATCTTCACTCCAAGCTACCGTAATATTAGACGGAGCCGGTGCAGAAGGACTACTTCTAAATCCAGGATATTTAGCTGGTGTTTTAGTACTTGCAAGATAAGACTCTACACCTTTTACTCCATGCTGCTGGAAAGAAGCACGTATACCTGCATTATACAAGTCTTCAGCGTTACCGTTCATGTTCCATCCCTTCAAGGCACCTTCTGCACGCAAGAAATAAACTTCGGCTGCTGTCATCCAAACATAAGGAGTACCCTGCAAGATATTTGGCTTAGAAAGTCCTGTATTGCCTTTAAATACATCACCGTTCTTATGTCCATTACGCAATCCGCGATATTCGCCATACATATTCGGTTGGAAGAATACCGAGATGCGTGGGTCATTAAAGCCGTTCAGATAAGCGTCCATTGTAGCTCCCATTACATCTTCTTCATAACCGTCTGAGCTACTGATGCTGTGGATAGGATTATGATAGGTATATGAAAGAGCCGGATTAGTCTGCACGGTAGGGTTACCATCGTTTGATTCGATTACTCCATACTGATGTGCGATAGCTGATTCTGCTATTTCCTGAGCTTCGGGATAAACAGCGCTTACACGCATAGCCAGACGCAACTTCAAAGAATTGGCGAAACGAATCCAGTTAGGAATATTACTGTTGAAAATCAAATCGAACTTAGCTAAAGCCTTAGAGTTCGGAGAAGCTTGATCGAACTTAGTCAATATATCAATAGCATGATCTAACTCTTTGAAGAAAGATTTGTAAATTTCTTCCTGCGAATCATAAGGCACAGGGTTAGTCAAACCAAATTTCAGATAAGGCAGCGGACCGTACATATCTGTAGCCTTATGTACGGCTTCTACTTTCACAACTTCGCCCACAGCAAACAATACAGATGTAGAGTCAACCTTCTGACGTAGGATATTCCATGAAGACAGGAATTCAACAAATGTACTCTTAAAAGGAGAGTCTTTCCATTCGTCAGAAATAGCGTAAGTGGTACCGTTAGCACCTCCACCCCAGTTCTGTGTTGCAGCAAAATAACCTGAATACATATTACCGAAAAGGTCTTCCGAGCGCTGGAACAAGTTAACATCTTCGGGCACTACTCTACGCTGCATAGTGGTAAGATAGCCACCCCACAAGTTATCTTTTTCCAATTCTTCTTCTTGAACTTTATCAGGATCCAGATTAATCGTATCAGACATACAGCTTCCCAAGCAAACAGAAAACATCAGGAAGCAAGTTTGTATAACGTTATAGATTCTATTTTTCATTTTATTCTTCGTATTAAAGTATTAATATCAAAAGTTAACTTTTACGCCAAAACCGAAATTGCGCAAGCTAGGCGGCATAAAATAATCGAAACCCTGATAGTAAGTTCCTGTATTTGCTGTCAGTTCCGGGTCGAATGGAGCCTTCTTGTAGAACATAAGCAAATTGTGTCCAGTAAGCGACAGAGATACGTTGAGTTTTTCTCCGAACCAATTAGTAGGAAGCATGTATGACAATGACATTTCACGCAAACGAACGTTAGTAGCGCTATATACATAATGTGCCAACAATCCTGTCTTGCCTGACGCTACAACACCATAATACTGTTCTGCATCCAACTTACCCATATTTACATTAGCACCACCGTTATCACGGGCATCAGCAGTTTGTTTTGAAACACCAAACTGGTCCATCAAAGCTTGTGTAGCAGAAATTACTTCACCGCCCACACGTGCGTCAATCAAGAAGTCGAAATCAAATCCATTCCAAGAGAAGCTGTTTCTGAATCCAAGGTTATACTTAGGAGCTGCCGAACCTACTTTAATGTAAGTGTTTTCTTCAGCCGATACACCTCCGTTTGAAATAAGGATATCCCCGTGGAAGTCTTGTTTCAGCTTTGTAGCATAGATATCAGACATCGTACCACCTTCTTTCAAAAGCATTCTGTATGAGTCTGCGCTGGCAACGGTAAATTCTGTTGGCGATTTTATTGTAGTTCCTGTAGCACGGTCTGTTACATACTCAGGAAGCAATTCTTTAATCTTGTTTCGGTTCATTGAGTAAATCAAAGTTGAGTTCCAATTAACAGGACCTAAATTCTGATTGAAACCTACGCTCAATTCAATACCCCAGTTATTTACCTTACCAGCGTTTTCGTATGCATAAGCATATCCTGTACTAGGAGGCAATTCATATTTAAACAGCTGATTGTAAGTGTTAGAGTTATAATATGTAGCTGCGATATTCAATTTGCTATCGAACATACGCAAATCCATACCAAGCTCGAACGCTTTGGTCATTTCCGCCTTCAAATGACTTGCAGGCGAGTAGCTAGAGCTTGTGGCGTTACCATTCTTCAAAGATACAGCTGCATAAGGCAGATATGCGCTTGGAGGGTTACCTACCTGTGCGTAAGAGCCACGTATTTTCCAGAAAGAAACAATATTCTTAGGAAGCGGAACAATTTCTGACAACACCGCAGATAGACCTGCCGACGGATAAACTACATAGTCTTGAGAAGTACCTACCAATGTAGAGAACCAGTCGATACGGCCTGTTACGTCGGCATAAAGGAAATTGCGGTATCCCAATTCCACTTTACCATAGAGAGACTGAGTCTGAGTATGCAATGACTGTTTGTTATAGCTGCTTTCTGTTGCAGGAATATTACTCGGATGGAAGAAATTAGGAACTCCTACCAAATTGCCTTCGTATGTGCTCGATTTATATTGTTCATCATAGTAGCTACCACCAAGGTTTACCAACAAATGATAATCTTCACCAAATTTCTTATCTACATTCAGCAAGAAATCAAGATAGGTTGCAGTATTCTTATCGTCCTGAGTCATATAGTTACCTTGCGACTTAGAGAACAAACCGTCGGTAGAAGCGTAGAGCTTACGTTCGAAGTCAGTATAAGCATTATCAACACGTGCACGTCCGATAATATTAAGCCAATTAGTGATATTCCACTTCATAGAAAGAGATACAATGTATCGGTTTCTGTTAGTATTGAACATATTACGGTTTATAATCCAATACGGGTTCTGCATACCCAATCCCTGGTTCTTATAAGGCCAGTATTGAGTCTTGAAGTTTCTATCCGGATCATAACGTTCGTAAACTACGTATTTATTCATGTCATCGCTAGGCGGAAACAAATAAACCGGGACCAACGGGTTGTAGTACATACCCTGTCCGTTACTGTTCTGATTGTTCTGTTTAATATAGAACAATCCCATATCCATGCTCAAAACATTCTTAACGATGTCCCAAGAATTACGGAAAGTGAAGTTATAGCGATTATATTTATTGTTATCGATAATACCTTCCGAATTTACCGCACCGAAAGAGATGTGAGTCTGGTTAGTCTCAGTACCGGTAGACAAAGAAACAGAGTTCATTACATTGAATCCTGTCTGGAAGAAATCTAATGGGTTATAATTAGAAGGAGTCTCTAACTTATCGCCCCAGCTCTTGAATTCACCTTCTTTACGTCCGTAAGTATTCTGGAATTCAGGAGTAATAAACGGTTTTGAGAAATTAGTACTGTTTGAGAAACTGATTTTAGGTTTTCCTACCACACCTTTTTTAGTAGTGATCAAGATAACACCGTTAGCACCTCTGTTACCATACAAAGCAGCCGCCGAAGCACCTGTCAGTACAGACATACTTTCAATATCTTCGGGGTTGATGTTAGAGATACCGTCACCATCGGCCACTTCTACAGATTCATAGAAGTTATCTGATTGCTTGGTTCTCAATCCCTGCATCGGAACGCCATCCAAAACGTACAATGCATTATTTTCACCAAACAAAGACTTGGTACCACGCATTACTACACGTGAAGAACCTCCGGTACCCGATGAACTCTGATTGATAGTGACACCGGCGATTTTACCAGAAAGACTATTTACGAAGTTGGCATCTTTAACTCTCGTAATAACAGAAGACTTAATTTCCTGTACATTATAAGTCAATGCCTTAGCCTCTCTCTTAATACCCAACGCTGTAACAACCACTTCATCCAAAGCTTTAGCGTCAGATTTCATTGTGATGTTATAAGTAGTCTTATCGGTTACTTTTACCATCTGAGTTGTATATCCGATATAAGAAACTTTCAGCAGGTCATTTTGTGCAACATTGATTGCGAAATCACCATTCAAGTCGGTGATGGTACCAGTGCTGCCACCGTTAACAGAAACGTTAACTCCAATTAAGGCTTCTCCCTGTTCGTCTACAATTCTACCTTTAATTTCTTTTGATACAGACTTTTCCTTTTTTTCAGGAACAATCATGATATAGTTATCTTTTACCTTATAACCAAATCCTGTTCCTTTCAAAATAGCCTTGAGAGCCTGTTCAAGCGGTAAGCCTTTTACGTTCAAAGAAATACGTTTACTTCCTCCAAGTTGAGATTCGTTATAGGCGATGGACATCTTAGATTGTTTCTCAACTTCTGTCAATGCTTCTCGTAATGTTATTTCGTTTTTCTTGATAGTTATTTTTACATTACTCTGAGCAAAGAGCACTGTTTGAGCGAACATCAAACAGCAAAAAAATGTTATACATTTAGCTTTTAATAGATATAAATTCATATCTTGGTAGCGATTTTAGTGTTAAACTCATAATATATATTTTTAAATCGAAGATTTAAGCTATCAGCTTTAATGCTAAAAAAGTCATTTCATATCCGGAATCAGGCGGCATCCTTTTTCCGGATACTTTTTTACATAATAGAGATATTTAAGGTTAAAACAAAATTTTATAAAGTAGTTACTTATTCAGTTTGATATAACATATGTTCTTTTCTATTTTATAATCAAATCCTCCTACAACTTCTTTCATAACATCCATAATCTCTCTAAAGTCTGAGTTCTTACGGAAACTAAAATTATATTTATCATCACTGAAATGACTGATATTACACTGAATGGTAATATTAAAGCGACGCTCTAATTCAGCTATGATTTCTTCCATTGTATCTCCACGGAATATATATAGTCCCTTCTGCCAAGCCGTTACTGCTTCCATATCAGCATTAGCAAGCATAGCTTTTCCGTCATGCTTTTGATATACAACTTGTTGTCCTGGACTTAATATATAACTATCTGCTTCTGCTCCCCAATCTACTTTTATCTTACCTTGAAGCAATGTAGCGATAATCTCATCGCTCTCGGGATAAGCGCATACGTTGAATTCCGTACCCAAAGCTGTAACAGCTACTGTGCCAGACCTTACGATAAACGGCTTTTCTGGATTCTTTTTCACTTTGAAATTGGCTTCTCCCACCAAATACACGGTGCGAGTATCGCCTTTAAAAGCTTTAGGATAAAGTAAGAGGGTTCCAGAATTGGTTTGCACCTTACTACCGTCGGGAAGGTCGATTGTAATCATATCGCCAGCAGGGGTAAAGTTCTCTATCATGGCTACTTCAGAATACTGATGCTTAGTGTAGAAGAAAGTACCCGAAACAGAGAGAGCCAACACAATTGCCGCAACCGCTGCATACTGCCATATCCGCATATGGATTCTGCGCACCGATTTTTGTTGGTCTACACCTATCTTATTATATACACTAGAAAGAGAATCCCATGTACTCGCATTGGCCTTCGCCTCGGTTTCACTCCACAGTGTGTGCAAAGCAGCTTCTTTTTCATCAGAATGCTCTTTATCAACCAACCATTGATGAACCTCATCAACGACTTCCTCGCTGTGCTTGGAAGACGTGAATACATTGATTATTTTCTGAATATAATTCTCCATTTTATGTTGTCTTATACTATATAGACAACTAACTAAAACAGATTACTCAATAGAAACCAAAGAAAAATGCAATTAATATGACTTTTTTTAATTCTTGCAGAGCTAAATAGATATGTCGCTCTACGGTACGGACAGAAAGATTCAGTTTTTCTGCTATCTCCTGATTGCTCATCCCTTTTTGTCGACTCATTGAAAAAACCTTTCGCCGCTGCTCGGGCATATTGTCTAAAGTAAGTTTTATCAGAAGTTGAAGTTCCTTTGCATAGAGATTATCGTATATATCGAAATCATAAGACGAGGCGTTTTCTTGAACGAATTTCTCCTGATAATTAAGTTCTACGGACTGATGCTTGAGGAAATTATAAATCTGATTACGAGTCATTGCATAGATATAGCTATCCCAAGTATCCTTATTCTCCCAAATCTCCGGGTTGTCCCACAGTTTGACGAATATATCTTGGGCTATATCTTCTGCATCTTCTTCCGACTGCAATATTTTACATGCAAAAGCTTTCACTTTAGGAAAGGTAAGAATGAAGAATTGTTCAAATTTTCTCTTCCTTTCTTGTTCTTCTGTATATGTCATCAAGATAGTCCGATTAAATTCATTGTTATTATACCCTCACTACCCCACTGATACTTAAATACTCAGTATATTATTTTTCTCTTCACATTTACCTATTTTTTATTTCTACACAATAACTAATCACGTTATTTTTTCAGATATGGATGCAAAAATAACAATAAAAATAAAAAACCGTCTTCTTAAGTAACATATTTACTATTATAACGAAGTACATTACAGACTAATTAATATGCGGCTACACAGATACCGCAAAGAAGTCTGACTAATATTTCAAGAATATGCGAGAAAAGCTACGTAAGTATATTAGAAGGATTTGTTCGGAAATTACATTTCTGCCTGTATGCTCTCTAGCAACCCGCCACAAGCGTCTTCCAGAATATCCAATACATTTTCGAAACCTTGCGCTCCGCCATAATACGGGTCGGGCACGCTGTCTACCACCTTCGTTCTACAATAATCGGTCATTCGATGGATTTTCTTCATGGTTTCCAAATCAGGAGCACGGTCGTTCAGCTTGTCGATATTACTGTCGTCCATACCCAGTATCAAATCGAAATCGAAAAAATCGTCAGTACATATCGGGCGCGACAGATGAGTTATGTTATATCCTCGCCTTATGGCATGTGCACGCATACGCTCATCGGCAGGCTCTCCGCGATGAAAAGATATCAACCCTGCCGAGTCGACCTCTACTTCATGCTCCAATCCGGCACGTTTTAAGTAAGTACGCATTATTTCTTCTGCCGACGAAGAGCGACAGATATTACCTAAACACACAAACAAGATTCTTTTCATTCCGATTTTTTCTTTTTCGATTCTATTATAAATCTACCTTACGATTTTCCTTTATGGATATATCCGACAATATAGTTACCGATGTCCACAATGCCAAGTCTTGCAGAGAAGCAGGATAAGGTATTTCGCCTTTCTGGTCAACCTCCAACGCTTTCAGCATGATGTAATCCATCCCCTGATGATGCGAATCGCACTTTATCGCCTTTTGCCCCCAGCGTTTCCAGTAATCACTTTCGTACTTATCTACATAAAAAGCATCGTCTTCCCAACGCTCTTCAGCGCTGACACCTTCTATATATATAAGTCTTTCGTTTCCCTTCCATACTCCTTTGGTGCCCTGCACTTCAAAATCAAGGCTACGCGGACGAGGCAATGTAGTGTCATGAACAAGCGAAATAAGAACTCCATGCTGGGTTTCTATCTGAGTAGTGATAATATCACCCGTAGCTATATGTGGAATATTGGCATCGCTACCCGACAACTCTTTCATCTTATGGCGTAACCCCACAGCCTTAGATGCGAACGAAGTAAGACAAGTCAATCGGTCGGTCTTACCTATACCGCCAATCATACAAAGCGGAGCGAATCCGTGAGTGGGATACATGTCGCAGTTACGCGACAAATAGTAACCGCTGCGCCATACACTCTCACCGCTTCGCCGTCCCAACTTTCCGTTGTCATCGAGCAATAGTGAACGTAAGTCATGACGATAGCCACCACGCATATAGACTATTTCTCCCAATAAGCCCTCTGCCACCATTCGATTAACTGATTGTATCTCGCGTAAGAAAAGCGTATTTTCGAGAGGATAAACTATGCAATGGTTCTGATGAGACAAATCGACAAGAGGCTGATACTCGTCAGTATAAAGTCCGCCTTTTATTTCGAGTGCCACATGACAATGTCGCCGCACACACTCCATTGCATGACTTACATGCAATATCCACGGTGTAGTGATGAACACCAATTCTGGTTTCTGCTCATCGAGCATGGCAAGATAGCTGTCCTCTCCATCGCCATAGCAAGCCACGCCCTCTACTCCCTGAAAATCGGAGTAAGGATCGGCCACGCCTACTATATTATAAAAAGGGATTTCGCCAGCCAACCGGAACAACTGCTTACCTCTGTATCCGAATCCGATAAAAGCTGTTTTTATTCTTTCCATCGCTTGCCACTTATATTATTATCGACACTGCAGTTTTACCCACACGCAGATACCTATATCAATATTTAATTTCTACCGCTGCCGGATACACTCTACACGGGTCGAAGAATGTAGCGCAACTATTTACCATGTGTTTCACATCGGCTTTCAGTTTTCCGCAGAACACCTTCTTGCCGTTCAGCATCACTGTTACCTTTTTATCTAGGTCTACCAACTTATCGCATAAGTAAAGAGTAAGTTCACCGCCAGTAGCCGGAGCATACGATTTCTCAAACTTCATCTCGATACCCCATCTTGGGTCTTTCTGAACTGTCTTATAAGTAACCTTATCAATCTTTAAGTCTATAGTATTGTCTGAAACAGTCATTTCATAACGAGTACGTCCGTCTTGATCCAATCCTTCAGGACGTTTCTTCACTGCCAAGTTATAGAAACCTTCACGATAGCGTCCGTCCATAGGATAATCTTCCCAACATACATATTTAGGATACGGATTACGAACAAACTGTTTCAACCACGGAGTGGTAGGATTATAGTCGATGTGATGTCCTTTGCCTGGTATCAGTTCAACCCAATGATTGTATAATCCGGGATGCAATGCCTGCAAGCTATCGTACGCCTCTTTCACATAGCGACTGAGAATATCACGGTAGAAACCAAAGTCCTTATCACCGGTACGCAGTGAGAAACCTATGTTGGCACAGTTCTCTGCCGGAGCGTTTTTCAGCGGTTCGCCTCCAGCCATCGGACCAGCAGCAGCCAGATAATCGGCATAGAACGAAGCTAAACGCTGGCTACCATATCCACCCTCGGAAATTCCGAAGAAATACACACGTAGCGGGTCAATATTTCCAGATACAAATGACTGACGAAGCAAACGCTCCCATATAGCTTGCTTGCCTTTCTGCCACCAGCGATAGTATTGTCCTTCGCTCGGAATCTGCGGAATGAAATAAAGAGACGGAGCATCATCGAATCTGCTACATATCTTCAAGCCAGTGCTCCACTCATTTTCCTTCGGTCCAGAACCATGTATATAAAGAAACAGCGGATATCCTTTATTCTGGTCGGCCTGACCTTTCGTACCCCAATAATAAGGCATTACGGTATTCGGCTCAGATCCTTCGGGCATGTTCCATTTGCTTGCCGTCGATGCCGACAAAGGAGACAAAGCACCCAGTTTTTCTTCAGATGCTTCGTAGTTTGCGCTTTTCCAACAAGCCCATACACTATCGCACCACTGGTTTACTTCATTCTTCTTCACCTTCTTAGATATGCTATATTCTACCTTTTCACCTTTAAGGCTATTGGCAAAATAAGTTGCGATATCTTTTTTGTTATCTGCAGCGTTAGCGCCACAAGCAAACAATGGATATAACATCATACCCAACGATAAATAAAGGATATCAACTGCTTTCATAGATTCTTATCTTAAGTTATTTTTTGCGCTTCTTGCTTTTCTTAGCCCAACCGTCTTCTCCGAAATCGGGCTTCTCGCCACGCAACGGACGGTCATCATGCTGGAAGAACTTCATCCAGTCGTCTTTTTTCTTTGGTCCGCGTGCTTCTGTATATCCGCGTTCCTCACGACTTGGCTTAGCTTTCTTCTTTGCAGGTTCTTCGGTTGCGGCTTTCTTTCTTCCGCCACGCGCCGGTCTTTCTTCAGCTTCAGCAGTCGACTTTCCGCGTTTTCTTCCGCCCTTATCGCTCTTTCCGTTGTTTTCTCCAGCAACTTCTACCGATACCTTACGTCCGTTTACCGAAGCCTTGTTCAGCGCCTTGATTACCATAGGAGCCTGCTCTTCGGCAACTTCAAAGAATGAGAAGTTCTGCATCAAATCGATACGACCTATCTGTATACGCTCTTTCTTCAAGTTACGGTTTATAAGTTCTATGATTTGGTTAGCGTAGAATCCGTCGGTCTTACCCATATTAAGGAACAGACGTTCGTATCCTTCTTCCGCTTTACGCGCAGTCTTCTGTCTGTCAGAACCACGCGACTTACGGTCTTTAGAATCACCTCTCTTATCACCGCCAGCCTTTGGTTCTTCTATCTCTGGAGCATTCCTGTAATATTCAAGGAAGCGGTTGAACTCCATTGATACCACACGTTTCACCAAGTCTTCTTTGCTCAACCATTCCAGCTTGCGATAGATACCCGGCAAGAACGATTCAATTTCTTCTTCGTTTACCTTTACCTTTTCGATATCATCTATCACCTTGATGAGTTGCTGCTCACAGATTTCCTTACCCGAAGGCAATGAACCGATAGTGAATTTCTTATTGATGATACGTTCTATCTCGCGCATCCTGCCTTTTTCGCGCAGATTTACGATAGCGATAGAGATACCAGTCTTTCCGGCACGTCCTGTACGTCCACTACGGTGAGTGTAACTTTCAGTATCATCTGGCAAACCGTAGTTGATAACGTGTGTCAAGTCGTTCACGTCTAGTCCGCGCGCAGCCACGTCGGTAGCAACCAACAACTGCAGATGACGCTGACGGAACTTCTGCATCACCAAGTCACGTTGTGCCTGGCTCAACTCGCCATGCAATGAATCAGCGTTATATCCGTCTTGAATCAACTTATCGGCTATCTCTTGTGTCTCTTTACGAGTACGACAGAAAATGATACCGTAGATTTGCGGATAGAAGTCAACTACGCGCTTCAATGCCGCATATTTATCTTTCGCATGAACGATATAAGCTATGTGATTTACGTTCTTGCTACCCTCGTTCTTAGTACCGATTGTAATTTCTTTTGCATCGTGCAGATATGTTTTTGCGATACGTGCAATATCCGGACTCATTGTAGCCGAGAACATCAGCGTATTACGGTCTTGCGGAACTTTCTCCAAGATAGCGTTGATGCTGTCGGTAAATCCCATGTTAAGCATTTCGTCGGCCTCATCCATCACTACGTCTTTGATAGTTTCAAGATGCGCCACCTTACGCTCCATCAAGTCAATAAGTCGTCCTGGGGTAGCTACTATGATATGCACTCCCTGCTTCAGGCTACGAATCTGGCTTTCGATAGACGAGCCACCATATACGGGGAGTATCTTTAAGTCGGTTATGTACTTTGAGTAATCAGTCAAGTCGCCTGCAATCTGCAAGCAAAGTTCACGTGTCGGGCACAAAATCAAAGCCTGTGGCACACGTTGTTTCACGTCAATTTTCTGTATCAGCGGCAGACCAAATGCGGCTGTTTTTCCGGTTCCGGTTTGTGCCAGAGCCACTACATCATTGCCATTTCCCAACAGATACGGAATTACTTCTTCTTGTACCGGCATGGGACTTTCGTATCCCATCTCTTCAATTGCCTTGCGTATTTCCGGGGAAACGCCAAGTTCTTCAAATGTCTTCATCTATTTTTTACTGTCTAAATTCGAGCGACAAAGGTAAGAAAAGTTTCGCAGAAAGTGCTTATTTATAGGCTAAATACGAATTTTATACAGTCGTTTATTTTCATTTTATGCGTTTTAACAAACACAAAGACCTATAGCAAGCCATCATGCAATGTAAGACATCGATATTGTTAGGTATATACAGCCTTAATTTTACTCATTTTTGGGTATTGAACACCTTCTGCGCAAGGAGTAATTTTATCATGTTAAAAACATACGATATGGCTAAACTAATAGATACTGCAACTCAAAAACATCACATCCAAGAGATGCATATAAAAAGATGGCTTAAAGGACTTTTCATATTGCTGATAACCCTGATTTTTGTTACCGCAAGCCTTTACGCCTCACACACCAACAGCATCCGCTATTCGGCACACACCATGGGCGGCATCTACTATGATCGCTGCTTCATTATTCTGTCGGGCCTCACGCTTGCCACACTCTTCTTGTTCTGTTTAGGATGTTGGCAATGGAAGCACCGCTTACATCACAAATAATAGATAAAAAACGGAAGGCCGTAAAACGAAGCTATTTTCTCTAACTATCGCTTTACGACCTTCTCACTAATAATATAGAATTCTATTGATTATATCAACGTAACTTCCCCGTATAAGTTGTCACACTTTGTGGTAAGAAATCCAAGGTATATCCATGTTTGCTAATCTTTACGCTACCTTCTGCCCATCGTTTATCAGCGGTAGTAGTATAGCTTTTAAGCAAACCATTTGTTTTCCCTCCTTCAAACTGAAGTTGGCAAGACAGAGGTTGCTCTGTAGGATTTACTATCACTACCGTAAACTCATCACCATTACGGAAAGACGATACACGTACTTCTTCTGGCAATCCTTTTAAGGTATTCCCCATTCCTCGGCTACCCTTTGGAATGTAACGTGTATAGTTACCGAAAGTATCATAGCGTTTTGTAAGTACGAAACTTCCTTCAAGCTGATTCAACACAATCAGACTTTCATTAGTGGTAGTAGGCTGTGCTCCCAACCACCAAACAATAGCACTGACCTGCGCATCCATCAGATAATCATGAAAAGCAATAGCCCAACGCAATCCGTCTATCATAGAAACGTCTAGCGGAGTGATGTCGCTGATTTCAGTTACCCACATCGGAATGTTTCGTTTTACAGCCTCCTTAAAGGGAACGATTGGCGTGCGTCTCATTTCAGCTGGAAGAGGTATCGTATCGGGCAATACATAACCGTGTCCTGCTGCGATGACGCGATTTTCTGGCCAATCTGTACTTGTATGCAATACTTCATTAACAAAATCTGCCGACGAAATCATCTTTAAGCGGTCAAACACTGTAGACCAAGCCGGATTTTCACCAAACAGCACCCTCACTTTAGGATTTCTGCGTTGCAGAGTCGGCAACAGATTCCGTTTGATAAATTCACCCATCTCTTGAGGCGACCATAAGCAGGAGTTCCAAGGAGCCGCATAGCCAGGTTCATTAGAAGGAGATACGGCATAGATAGGAATACCAGCCTTATTATAAGCCTCACAGAAGTCAGCTAAATAGTCGGCATAATGCTGGTAATGTTCCTTTTTCAATCGTCCTTGAGAAGCCGGATAAACTTTGTTCACACGATTACCTTCCTTCATCCAAGCTGGAGGACTCCACGTAGAAAAGGTAAACAGCACATGAGGATATTTATGCTGTACATGAGAGGTAAGCCAGAATTGTCCTCTACGGAGTAAATCATTGGTTTCCAATGTTTCTGGATGTTGAGCAACGTATATACTCGTATCTGATGCTGTCGCAAAATCCACTTGAAGTTCGCTTGTCGCATAATGAGGAAATATTTCACCTCGAAGGATATTAGCCCGCAATCCTTCAGAAGCAAAAAGAGCATCGAGTACTTTATCTCGTTGTGGGAATATAAATACATCGTCTGCCCAATCGGCCTCACCTACGCCAAAGCCATCTATCGTCTGACGCAGGTCATTGCAACGGAGGGTAATGGAAGCGGGTTGCGCAGAGAGCTGAATAGCTCCCTGCAACATACCGCATGCCAATATTAGCTTTAAACATTTCAAAACATTCATATGTATCGTCTCTTATTTAACCGAACCTACATAAGTCACTACACTCATGGCCGGAACAGTGATAGAATAAGTATCAGACTCGCCTCTGGCAATCACTTCTTCCTGCCAATTTTGGTTGTCGTCTGTAGTATAGGTTTTCAAGTCTCCCACTGTTATACCACTGTCTACTTCTAGAGTTGTTGTAACAGGCTTTTTAGATTTATTCACTGCAACTACTACATATTCTTTATTGTTCTTGAATGCAGTAAGCAACAACTTGTTAGCGGTTAAAGCCGGTCTGTCTACACCAATTTGCCTACTTCCTACTTTTATATAACGCGTATAATTACCATAAGCATAGAATCGCTTCGGAATTTGGAAGTCGCCTTGCTCTAATTTTATAAGACTTTCGTTAGTGTCTGTATATCTTGCCCCTGTCCACCAACATACAGCATTAACATGAGCGTTAGTAAGATATTTATGGAATACTTCAGCCCAGTGAATAGCATTATCCATAGAGCCGTCATATTTATCAAGAGCAGTACTGATTTCTGTCAACCATACTTTCAAGCCTTGATCTACAGCTTTGTCATAAGGAACGATAGGGAACTCATAAGGAATATATGGAATGTTATAGCCATGTCCTGCTGCTATATCTGCATACTTAGCAACACCAGGATTGGCATCCATTACGTTTTCTACATATTTCTTTGCAGAAACAACGTTGAAAGCACCTAATACCAATGTAGACCATTGTGCAAGTTCGCCAAAAATAATCTTAGCGTTCACAGACTGCTTTTCAAAAGTAGGTCCCATGTAATTAGCTATGAAATCGGCCAACTCTTCTGGTTCCCATCTACAAGAATTCCAATTAGCTTCGAAATTAGGCTCATTAACCGGCGAAATAGCATATATATCTAATCCAGCAGCCTTGTAAGCTCGTACAAATTCAACAAGATAATCCGCAAAAACTTGATAAAACTCTGGCTTCAACCAACCATGCGACGCAAAATTATCGGGAGTAAGATATCCGTCGTGTTTCATCCATGCAGGAGGACTCCAAGTACTGAAGAACAACTTATCTATATTATAAAGTTTCTTTGCTTGCTGAGTCACCCATAGCTGTCCCCTTCTTTTCAGTTCATTAGCATCGGCATCTTGAAAATAAGAGTCGCCAATCGGCATATCAGTCTTCACATCTGTTTCAAATGCAGCTTCTTCCCCAGTTTGCCAATAGTGAGGGAATATCTCTCCGCGTAAAATACTTACGTTCAAGCCATTTTTACCGAAAAGCAAATCCATGACTTCATCTCTCTTGGGATGTCCAAAAATGTCGGCAGCACAGTCAGCCTCAGCAATGCCGAAGCCATCTAACTCTTGCCCTTCTTCATCCCAATGTACAACTACGTTTTTGTTAATCAAACTACGCGATTGAATCTCAGTCTCGTTTTGAGCCATCATCTCCGGATCTTCATTTTGAGAACAAGAGAATAGTAAGCCCAATAGCATTGTTAGATAAAAATATTTTTTCATAATGCTTCTCGTTTGCGCCCTGTTATAATCAGGACTAGTTAATAGATAATGGATAAATATTTACTTATTAACATCCCACCAAATACGGGTGTTCAAGTTGTCGGCACCTTGTTCTTGGATAGCCTTTTCTACGTTTGCTCTATTGATAGTATATTCATCTGTAGCATAAGGCAATCGTCTAGGAATCTGACCGTTGCTTTCGTTTCCTGAATAATGAGTAGGTGTCAGTTTCGGATAACCGCAACGACGCCAGTTGGCATAGCTTTCATATCCATTCATGAAGGTAGTTACCCAGTATTCATTACCCAATACTTCTAGCTTTCCTTCTTGAGTTTCAGCATTCTCAAAAAGATTCTGTTCCAGATAAGCGTTTACCTGTTCTTCTGGAATGTTTACTCCATAAGCCTCTTTCTGTTCTTGCATAGAGAGACGAACAGCTTCTTTATACAACTCATTGGGGTCACCTTGTATCCAATTACGCAGAGCTGCTTCGGCCTGAAGCAGTTTACTTTCACTCGGCATAAGAAGCAAAGTAGGCGCATCCTCACGTAAAATTACTTGGGTATTAAAGTTAGAGTAGTCTTCTATCTTACCTGTATAGTTGGGACAAGTACTGATGGTATTCTTGTCATAACCGTTAGGCAGTCCTTTCTGAAGTTCCGGACTGCTGTTACCATTCTTAAGAGAACAGAACACAGAGATTCTCGGGTCTTGAGTACTTTGCAGATGGCTCATAAAGGTTTGGCTGATTTTCACCTTATCCTGACCGATATAATTGTCTTTCTGGAAGCGCAATGCAACCTGATTCTTATCGTCGTCTCGACCACCGGCTATATGTTTAACACAGCACATGTCTTTTGCTTCGCTCATGATACCTCCATCAATGGCAGCTTTAGCTGTAGCCTTAGCAAGTTCTGGGTTAACTTTGCTCAGACGCATACCTATACGCAGCAACAGTGAGTTACCGAATTTCTTCCACTGATTGATGTCACCGTTATAGAAGAGATCGCCTTCTATACCCGGCTTCTCTGCACTCAACAAATTGATACCCTCTTTTACCTGATCTATCATATCCTTATAAATAGACTCCTGAGTATCATATTTCGGCTTATAGATATTCTGATAGAAAGCGTATCCCGCTTCACTGTAAGGCACGTTTCCGTAAAGGTCTGTCATTCGTTGGAACAAGAAAGCTCCCCATATCTTAGCAACAGCCAGCATATTTTGGTATTCAGGATTCTGTGATGCCTGATATTCCATCTCGCGCCAGTTCTTAATAGCCGTACTATAGAAGTCGAGGAAATAAGAGGTTGCCGGAGCTTGCATCATATAATACTTATCGCCCACACCAGCTTCAGTGCTTTCTAAAGAAGCAGTTTGCTGAACCATCATCATACAGCAACCAATCTGCATATTCTTGGTATGACCGTCAACACTGGTATTAAGCTGAGTATAAGTCAACAAAGGACCGGGCTTAATAAACGTACTTTCATTAGGATTAGTATTTTTATCCTCAAAGTCACAGGCAGTCAGCAATGCGCCAGCCGCACAGAATAATAAGGTTTTAAAATATCTTGTAAACATGGCGTTCCTGTTTTAAAATTTCACATTCAAATTGAAACCGATACTGCGAGTTGCGGGCATTCCGTAGGATTCAAATCCCTGACCGTTGCCGATGTTAAGCATTGCTTCTGGGTCTACCAAAGGCACTTTGTCGTAGATATTCCATAAGTTACGTCCTACTACAGCCAAAGAGAGCGATGACATACCTAATTTCTTGACCCATTTCTGTGGGAAAGTATATCCGAAGGATAGTTCACGAAGCTTCACGAAAGATGCGTCGTACACAAATTCTTCTGTGATACCAGCCATAGCCATATAGTATTTCATAGCCTCAGCCTTTACATCGTTCGGAGTTCTTCCATCGGCTTTCACACCTTGTCCTATAATACCTCCTTCACGGCCGGGTAATGTTCCTACATGACGGCCAAAGCTATACATATGTGCGTTGGTCATAGAATAGATGTCGCCGCCAATCTTAGCGTCAATCAAGAAATTAAGAGAGAATCCTTTGTAATTGAAACCATTGCTGAATCCTAATGTATAAGGAGCAACAGATTCACCCAACTTCTTAATACCACCTTTCATAGGCAGACCGTTGGCGTCGTACATAATTTCACCATTTTCGTTGCGCTTGTAAGATTCACCTTTAATGATACCGTAAGGCTCACCTACTTCGTGATAGATGAAAGCAGGACCACAGTTATCGCCGTCGTGACCGGTACGAGCTGTTTCCAAGATAAATTCATCTATTTCATCAGTAATCTTCTTCACTTCGCTCTTATTATATGAGAAGTTTAAAGAAGTGTTCCAAGTGAAATCTTTAGTCTTCACAGGAACAGCAGTCAACAAAAGTTCTACACCATGATTGCGCACCTTACCAGCATTTATGCGTACACCTTTATAACCTGATGCATAAGATACTCCAGCATCTACGATATCATCCTTAGTGCTGCGTACATAATAAGTAAAATCTACACCGATACGATTATTGAGGAAACGAGCATCAAAACCTATTTCATATGCACTTGATGTCAAAGGCTTCAAATCGAGATTCGGAACGATAGACGAACTAATAGAACCGATAGGCTGTCCGTGAATCTTTTGATTGAATGCATAAGTCAGACCCAAGTTGTAAGGACCTACTGCACCTCCCGATTGTGCCCAAGAGCCGCGCATCTTCAAGAAAGAAACCCATTCCGGTAATTTCACTGCTTCGCTGATAATGAATCCTGCACCAACAGAAGGATAAAAAATATGATTAGCACTATTCTTTCCTTTATAAGACAGAGCAGAGAACCAATCGTTTCGGCCTGTGAAAGTCAAATAAAGCATACTGCGGTAAGAGAGTTCCAACTGACCGAACAAAGAATTAATATAACTTTCAGAACGAGAACTGCTTCCTGTAGTCACTGTACTATTACCCATAGCATAGAAACCCGGCTGAATGAAGCCTTCGCTGCTGGCTGTAGTCTGGTTATACCAAGTTCCCATAGTATTCCATCCTAAGAAAGCATCTACGCTGAATAGATTGTCACGGAAAGTTCCTGTATAGCCGGCAATGGCTTCCGCATTGAATTCACCATTATATATAGAGCTGTTCGTCATAGCTCCGTCGGTATCTACCGCTGTTCCGTACGGAGTAACCGATTCGCTTCTGCGATTAATCATGTCACCGCCAAATTTTCCGCGCACGTACCAATTAGGAGTGAAGTTATACTGTGCCTCTATAGAACCTATTACTCTATCTTTGCTATCCTTGTTGCTATGGTTATATGCAATGAAATAAGGATTTCCGATGTAAGTTTGTCCTGTAGGAAGAAACTCCATGCCATTATCGTCTACTCTCTTCTCCAACAAACGCACGTCGGTATTAGGTGAAAGCATGAACAATGTAGCGTTGGCATTAGAAGTTAAGTCGCCTAATCCCGGACGATTCTTTGCACGCTCACGTACATACATCACATTCGACTTAATTGTAAGATGGTCGTCTAGCTTAGACTGCACGCTCAATGTAATATTGTTTCTCTCCAATTTAGAGTTTGGCATAAGGTCGTGAAATCGTTGATCGCCTGCCGCTACACGAAACTGCACCTTTTCAGTACCGCCCGATACTGCCACGTTGTTAGTCAACGCCCAAGCATTTTCATAGAAGTTCTTGAAGTTATCTTTTCCGGAAGCTACGTAAGGACGACGTACACCGTCGAACTGCATTACATCTTTCCCGTCAAGCTTGCCGCCGAATGACAGCATATTAATCTGAGAAGCCAACATCGGAGCGATTCTGTCTACCAACATAGGAATCATAGATTCGGGCAATCCCATCTGAGCAGCCTGTTGCATAGCTACGCCATAAGCCATTTGCTCAGCGTTGGCACCTGTAGAACCTGCACCATATTCCCACTGCAAATCATCATTCTTAAAAACAATATGTTCGTTAGTATACGAAAGATTATATTCTACGTTCACTTTGCCTACCGAACCACGTTTAGTAGTAATAACAATGGCGCCATTAGAAGCACGCGAACCGTAAAGAGCTGCCGCTGTACCGCCTTTCAGCACTGACATGCTTTCAATATCTTCGCTGTTTATAGAAGAGATACCGTCACCTCCATCCGAACCACCCCACATGCCGGTCTGTCCGTAATTGGTATTATCCATCGGAATACCGTCAATAACATATAGAGGTTGGTTAGAGCCGTTTAAAGAACCGTTACCACGGATAATGATTCTACTAGAGCCCATTACACCCGAAGCCGGTTTAGAAACATTGACACCGGCAACTTTACCAGCCAGTCCTGTTGCGAGGTTAGCAACTTTTACACGGTTCATATCATCACCTTTCACTTCGGTTACTGAGTAAGCCAATGCCTTTTTCTCTTTACGGATACCCAATGCGGTAACCACCACTTCGTCTATGGCAACATCGTTTTCTACCAAAACAATATCCAAAGGTCTGCGTTCCGCTTTTACTAGTACTGACTGATAACCAATGTAAGTAACATTCAATAATTGTCCTTCTACAGCCGTAAGACTAAAATTTCCGTCCATATCAGTGATAGTTCCGGTAGAAGTACCTTTAACCTGTATGCTGGCACCAATAACGGGTTCACCGTTAGAGTCCGTCACCTTTCCTTTTATCTGTACGGGCTTACCTTTAGGATTAGCTTGTTTTTTCTCGGCTTGAGAGCTTACTAAGATAGTATTCCCTTTACGTTCGAAACGTAATTTCGTCTGCTGTCCGATAGCATCGAGCGCTTCCTTCAAAGATACTTTGTTAAGATTCAAAGTCACCTCGGGAACCTGACGGACAGTTTCATGATCATAGAAGAATTTCACCTGGGTTTGACGGGTGATTTGTGTAAATACTTGTTCAATTTTCTGGTTTTTCACTTGCAGGGTTAAACTGCTTTCATTCTGCGCATAAGTCTTCACTGGGACGACCGACAAGCATACTAATAGCAAAAAAGTTAAAAAAGGATAGAAATAGAAACTTTCCTTTCTTAGAATAGAATTAATATTCATAACTTTGTGAGCTTTAATTATTAGACCTAAGTTTTTAAAGCAACGGAAACGCTGTCACATCAACCGCCAAATCGATAAGCAGTGTTCCGGATTTAGTAAAAGTTTCCCATCGGGAGGCTTTTACTTTTTTGTGGATAATTAAGCAGATGATACCATAAGCATTCAGATTTAATAGGTTTTCATTTATTTATAAAGTATTATATTTTTACCTTCTTTCTCATAGTTGATTCCACAGACGTATTGCAACGATTCAAGGATAGATTCAAGGCTTTCATTATCGTGCTCGCCAGAGATAAGATTATCGAACGAATCTCCTTCGCGGAATGAAATGTGGCAGTTATACTTCCGCTCCAATTCTTTTGCTACATCTACCAACGGGGTTTGATGAAAGTGTAAGCTACCTTTTCGCCATATAGCAACTTTGTTTTCACTCCTTTTTAATTTACTGTATTCGCCCGACTGCCGGTTTAGGTAAATCTGTTCTTTTTTCTTTAGACGAATACAATCTTCGGGCAATTTTACCTGCACCTTTCCGCTTTCTACTTCTACAGATTGTATTTGGTCATGAGCGTATGATTTTACATTGAATTCCGTTCCTAACACTTCCACTTGGAAATCGGAAGTCTGAACTTGGAAAGGCTGTTTTGGATTGGGGGTAATTTTAAAGTAAGCCTCTCCGTCGAGCTGTACTTCACGCGTATCACCTACAAATTGAGTTGGATATCGAAGTTGCGAACAAGCGTTCAGAACTATTTGACTGCCATCGGGCAAGGTTATTTCTTTCTTTTCTCCAAAGCCGGTATTTAGCTGAGCCATAACGATATGCTGTACATCCCAATGCTGTTTCAAAGATATACCTCCCAAAAACAGAAGTACAGACGCAGCAATACCTACAGTAGCATAGAGCATGCGCTTTACTAACGAATTATTTCGCGACTGTAATTTCTTTAGCAAAGCGGTAGCTTCCTTTCTATATTGCTCTTCGTTTTGATGAGACATAGCAGAACTCGACTCGGCTTCTTCCCAAACCTCGGTTGCTAAGTCGTCTAATATACCTCGCTCATCAGCACGATTTAAGCTTTCGGCTATCTTTTCAGCTTCCCTACTGCTATAAGTACCGTTAAGGTATCGACGAATAATCTGTTTATCTTGATCGTTGTCCATCGTTTGTCCTTTATTAGATTAGCGGTTTTACTATTAGTACACCGCATAGAAAAGGGTCGGGGGTGTCATTAACATTCTTTAAGTATAAACACCTCTTCTTAGATGGAAGATCATTTATTTAGATAAGAAAATAAAAGCAATAATATCAGTTCTGATTTCGCTCCGTAATATTTAACGAGATAATTACGCATGGTATACAGGCACGAAGTGATATGTTCGTGTACTGTATTTACAGAAATACCTAATTCATCGGCTATTTCTTTATACGACATATGTCCTTCACGGCTCAACCGAAAAATCTCTTGCTGACGTGGAGACAGTGTTTCGAATGCCTTTTGTATTATAGATTTCAGGTCTTGCGACAAGATTTCATCCTGGGTCTCTTCCGTATAATCAATGGCGTGTGCCCGGAAATGATCTTCCAGAAGATGTTGACGCTCTAAACTGCGCAGTTGATTCAGCACACGATTCTTAACGATAGTATATAAGTAGGCAGAGAAAGGCACATCGGTACGGATAAACTTTCGCCCTAGCCAAATATGGGTGAATGTATCTTGAACAATATCTTCTGTATAAGATGAAGATTTTAAAAACTTGAATGCGAAGAATGTAAGTCGCTCTCTATACAAACTATACAACTTACAGAAAGCCTCTTTATCACCTTCCACCAGTAGAGCTACCAACTCTTTCTCATTATTATTATCATTCAGAAGCATGTGTTTTTCACTGTTTGAAGGTTATTTAGAATTAATATCGCTTATCTGCTAATCGGAAATATATGGCAAGTTATAGAAAAAATCTCAGATTACAAAGAACGAAAACAAAAACCTTTAAAACCTATAATATCATAAAAAAAGGCGTGCACTTCAAAAATGCACGCCTCTCCTATTATATATATGCTATTCTCTTAGAACAAATAAGCCAGTGATACTTGCCAAGTGTTCTTCTTCATATCATACTTCTTGCCTTCTTCCTCGTATTTCGCTACCTTGTTAATAGAGAAATTGTAGTTTACACCGATTTGCAGATGCGAAATCAACTTAACGCCGGCACCTACGTTGAATGTAGTGTTACAGTCTTTGATATCGTAATCGCCCAAATGTCCGCTACCTACATTGAAACCGAACTGAGGTCCTGCAGCTACGTAAACACCTGCCATACTACCCAATCCGAAGTTATACTTCAGGTTTACAGGGATTTCAATAGTCTTCAAGTTCTTGTCGTAGCTCTCGTTTTCATATTCCACCTTAGCGCCCGACTGTGTGTACAATGCTGCAGCGTCAATACCTACGCCGATAACAGGAATAGTAAACTCAGCCATCGGACCGATAAAGAAGCCGGTACGATTGTCCGAATTGATATCACTGGCAGAGAATGTCACCTTAGAGATGTTCAAACCACCTTTCAAACCGAATTTCAATTGCGCCTGTGCCGGCAATGCCATCATAATGCATGCCATCAGCGCCAGTGTTGATAATACTTTTTTCATGTCTTTAGTTTTTTAAGTGTTGATAATATGTTTATTAAAGTTCTCCTTTACGTATCGCTTCCATAATATTGGCAGGAGCACGCTGTGCCAGAAACTCACGCTTCATATAGTCCATGTAAGGAGCTACGTGCTCAAAGAATTTGTGATATCCCTTGCACAGATAGTTAAGTCCCGACTCTCCTGTAGCGGTCTTGCAGAAGCGGTTCTTCGGGCACTCACCGTTACATGCAAACAGGTAGTCGCACTCTTTACACTGCGTAGGCAATGAGTTTTGCTTAGCCAAGCCGAACTTCTGCTGTTTCTCGCTATACATCATCTCTACCAACGTATTGCTATAGATGTTACCCAACTTATACTGCGGGAATACGAAGTGGTCGCACGTATATACATCGCCGTTAAATTCCATTACAGATGCGTGTCCGCATGTTTTGGCCAACGTACAGATGCCCGGTTGCTCGCCTACCCAATTGGCTAAAGTAGCGTCGAACAGCTGTATATAATACTCGCCTACATCATTACGTACCCACTCATCGAAGATGGTACATAAGAAATTACCCCACTGTTCGGGAGTTATAGAGAAATCAGCCATGGGTTGTCCTTCGGCTTCTTCTACGGCAGCCAAGTGTCTTCCGTCTGAATGGCGGAAAATACGTTCTACTATCGGAGTAAACTGTATGTATTTACATCCTATATCCTTAAAGAAGTGATAGAAATCGAGCGGATAGTCAGCGTTGAAATCGTTCACTACAGCCAGAGCGTTCCATTCTACCCCATGCTTGTTCAGCAAGTTTATACCCTGCATTACCTTAAAGAACGAAGGTTTTCCCTGTTTGGTCTTACGATACTCATCGTGAAACTCCTGCGGTCCGTCTATCGATACCCCCACCAACCAATTGTTCTCCTTGAAAAACTGGCACCACTCGTCGGTAAGCAATGTACCATTAGTCTGTATGCAGTTATCTATAGTACGTCCGTTGCCATACTTACGCTGCAGCTCCATAGCCTTTTTATAGAAAGAGATAGGGCGCATCAGCGTTTCTCCACCGTGCCAAGTAAACAATACCTGCGGCATGGTCTGCGAGTTTATATATTCGGCAGTGAATTTCTCAAGCAATTCCTCGCTCATCACATGCTTGGGGTTGTCTTTATATAATTGAGCTTTCTCTAAGTAATAGCAATAATCGCAAGCCATGTTACAAAGAGACCCTACCGGCTTAGTCATAATATATAGCGGGCGGGCAAAAGGTGCAAATGTACTCATCAGTATTATCGTAAATGTTTCAATTGCAAAAATAACATATAATTCCCCTTTTGCATATTTTATCGCTATTTTATTCAACTTTTAAAATATGATTCCGTCTGTACTATCCACGACATGATTAATTTATGGACGATGTTCCACATGAAACAAATCAAAATTTAACAAAGTCGAAATAATCGGAAGACTTTAATATAATACGTACATTTATCAATAACACATTTTACACCTTTTGTTTACAATCGGATTGATGCTTTTTCTCATATATGCTATGATTGCTAGTGAAAAAAATCTATTTTTGCATTAATGGGTGCTTTTAACAATGTAATACTATTGAACGGATACAAATGAAACAAACCACAAAGATATTATCTCTTTTTATCGTCTTTATCAAGATTATCAGAAACCTTTCGTCCGTTTCATCTACTCGTATATAAAAGATTTAGAGATAGCAGAATACGTTACAACTTAAGTTATAAGTTATTATTAGGTAAACCGATTAAATATTTTAGTATGAAAAGAAATACATTATTAATCTTATTTGTTTTGCTGTTCATTTCAATTCAGCAAATGTTAGGAGCTTATCAACCTCAATTCTCTACCGCTGGTTTCTATGAATTGCCTAATTCTGGAAGAACAGTTCGTTCCATGAATCCTGCTTGGCGCTTTTTTAAAGGAGCAGTTTCTGGAGCAGAAACATTATCGTTCGACGATAGCAACTGGACAATGGTATCTCTTCCACACGGATTGGAATATCTGCCTACCGAAGCAAGCGGATGCATTAACTATCAAGGAGAAGCATGGTATCGCAAACACTTTACTCCCGATGAAAAGTTGAAAGGACAAAAATTGTTTTTGCATTTCGAAGCTATTATGGGAAAAAGCAAAGTGTTTGTAAACGGCAAGCTGCTTACACAACATTACGGAGGCTATTTACCGATAATTGTTGATGTGACCGACGCACTGCAGTGGGGCACAGATAATGTCATCGCCGTATGGACTGATAATAGCAACGACCCTAATTATCCTCCAGGGAAAGCTCAAGAAGTTTTAGATTTTACTTATTTTGGAGGAATCTATCGCGATTGTTGGTTAGTGGCTCATAATCCGGTGCATATCACAGATCCCAATTATGAGCAGACAATAGCTGGAGGTGGACTTTTTATTTCTTATGATAAGGTGTCAGAAAAATCTGCAACAGTGCTACTGCAATTACAAGTTCGCAATGAAAGTCGTAAGACTTTTCAAGGAGTGATAGAATATGAATTATTGCAACCAGATGGCCAACAAGCAGCTATAGTAAACTCAACGTTCAGCGTACGCTCTGGCAAGGCAGTTACCTCTAAAGACAAAGTAACATTACAGACTCCTTATTTGTGGAGTCCAGAGCAGCCACATTTATACAGTTTATTGGTGCGTATTCGTGATAAAGAAGGTCGTATAGTAGACGGTTATCGTAAGCGCATAGGTATTCGCAGCATAGAATTTAAAGGTAAAGATGGTTTTTGGTTAAATGGAAAGCCTTATGAGCGCCCTCTTATTGGAGGAAACCGCCATCAGGATTATGCATTGATAGGCAATGCTGTTCCCAACAGTCTTCATTGGTGCGATGCCAAGAAATTACGCGATGCCGGTATGAAGGTGATTCGTAATGCACATTGTCCGCAAGACCCAGCATTTATGGACGCATGCGACGAATTAGGGTTATTCGTAATAGTCAACACACCAGGTTGGCAATTTTGGAACGATGCGCCAGAATTTGCCGAACGTGTTTACAGTGATATTCGTCAGTTAGTACGTAGAGACCGTAATCATCCTTGTGTATGGCTATGGGAGCCTATATTGAATGAAACATGGTATCCTGCAGATTTTGCTCAAAAAACATTGAATATTGTCAGCGAAGAATATCCTTATCCTTATTGCTATTCCAGCTGTGATAGCGAAGCACGTGGTCATGAGGTATATCCAGTACAATTCACGCATCCTTCAAATGGTGATAAGGAATGGGCGAGCAAACATCTCGATCCAAAAGTTACTTATTTCACTAGAGAATGGGGAGATAATGTAGACGATTGGAATTCGCATAATTCTCCAAGTCGCGTAGCTCGTAATTGGGGCGAACATGCCATGTTGATACAATCACAACATTATGCCAAACCAAGTTATTCATATACTAGTTATGATGCACTTTACAAAACCGACCGTCAACATGTAGGTGGTTGCCTGTGGCATTCATTCGACCATCAGAGAGGCTATCATCCAGATCCTTTCTACGGAGGTTTAATGGATGTGTTTCGCCAGCCCAAATACTCATATTATATGTTTGAGGCTCAACGTGACGCTAAACATGAAGATAGAATATATGAAACCGGCCCGATGGTTTACATTGCTCATGAAATGACTCCATTTTCACCAAAAGACATTACGGTTTATTCCAATTGCGAAGAAGTGAAATTAACTTATAATAAAGATGGAAAGACTTGGACTTACAAACGTCCTAAAACAACAAAAGGAATGCCATCACCGGTTATAACATTCAAAGATGTTTATGATTTTATGATTGATAAAAAATTATCAAGAGCAAACAAGCAAGATGATGTCTTTTTACGTGCAGAAGGTCTCATTGACGGTAAAGTTGTAGCTACCCATGAAGTTAGACCTGCACGCCGTCCTGAAAAGATTTTGCTTTGGGTCGATCATGAAGGAATAGATTTGAAAGCTGATGGTTCAGATATAGCCACCGTTGTTGCAGCCATCGCCGATAAAAATGGAAACATCAAACGATTAAATAACTATTCCATCAAATTCAACGTGGAAGGAGAGGCTCGTATAATAGGAGATGTTGGTATTGGTACCAATCCGACTCCAGTGAAATGGGGAACCGCTCCTGTCTTGATTCAATCCACACTGAAACCTGGAAAAGTCAAAATCACAGCTAGCGTTTGGTTTAAAGGCTCTCAGATGCCCACAAGTGCCGTACTAGAATTAGAAAGTAAACTAGCTACTTATTCTATGGTTTATTCAGAGAAAGAAGCCTCTCTTATACCTATGGCAAGTTTCTCAGATAAATCAACTAACAAAACAGATATAGATGTAAAAGAAGAGCTGAGAATAAAACAAGTTAATAATAAGAAACTGAAAGAAGTAGAACAGCAGCAAACCGATTTCGGTGAAAAGAATTAATCAATGCTAATATAGGCTATAACGGCATCAAGTTTCACAAAAAAGACAACCTTTTCAGGATGTAATCCAAAGGTGTGTCTACTAAATTAGTATCAATCAACACAAAGTCGTCTTACTTCGACCGAAGTAAGCGTTCACACCGGTCGATGTGAGCGTTCACATCGGTCGAAGTAAGCGTGCGTATCGGTCGAAGTGAGACGACTTTGTCGAAACAACGTATGACTTTAATATGATACGTACATTTATCAATAACAAATTTTCACTTGCTCCTACCGGAAAAATCGTTTATCTTCGTTTTATCTATTAAAAACGGGAATTATGGGAAGAGTAATTAAGCTGATTTTATACTATATAGCTTACCAATTAGCGTTTCAGGGAGTCTTTGCATGCGGATTAGTTCTGCTTACACATATCGATTTTTATCATATCGGAGCCAGCCCATATTTTACGCCGGGCATCATTGCATGTCAGGCACTTGCTACAATTGCCGTAGGAATTCATCTAATGCTTGGAGGGTACGTTTTAAAAGAGAAAAAGAACTTTTCTCTCTGCCCATTAAATAAAATGGTAGTCGCCGCATTGTTTATAATAAGCATGGGGTGCTGGACCAACTATCTTAACGAATTGCTAAATTTACCCAATAACCTGGAAGAGGCATTCGATGCTATGCTTAATTCTCCATTAGGCATATTCTCGATAGTGATATTGGCACCGATAGTAGAAGAACTGCTATTCCGCGGAGCCATACAAGGACATCTTATGAAGATATGGAAGAATCCGAAATGGGCTATACTGGCCTCATCGGTGATATTCGGATTAGTGCATGGCAACCCCGTGCAAATTCCCTTTGCCATAGTAACCGGACTGGCATTGGGATGGGTGTATTATCGCACCGGAAGCCTATTGCCCGGCATATTGATGCATTTCATAAACAACGGCTCGTCGGTAGTGCTTTACTATCTGCTCGGTAAGACCGATACTACTATGTGCGAACAACTCGGTTCTGGCGGCGCCGCATGTCTGGCATTAGCCGGAGCTATAGTCAGCGCAATATGCATATGGTACCTTAACGATAAAAGTTTCAAGTGCCAAGGCGCAGCTTACTCTAATACGGAGCGTTAATTTGCAAGTTAATGCTTAACTTTGCGGCATGAAAACGTATGTCGATGTCATAGTACCTCTGCCCATAGCGGCACATTATACTTACTCCGTGCCTCCCGAACTTGAAGGAAGGATACACGAAGGTTTCCGGGTTGTAGTTCAGTTCGGAGCGAAAAGGTATTATACCGCCATCGTGGTTAAACTGCATCATACTCCACCCGAAGCGTACGAGACGAAAGATATTTTCGAACTTATAGACGAAAAACCTATTCTGCTGAAACAACAGTATGAACTGTGGCGATGGATAGCCGACTATTACCTATGCACGCTTGGCGATGTGTATAAAGCGGCGCTACCATCGGGCATGAAGATAGAAAGCGAAACAATGGTGGCTCTAAACGAAGAGTTTGAGAGCGACACGCCGCTTACGCCCAAGGAGCAACAGCTATTAGGACTGCTGAAAGCTGATGAAGAGCAGTGTATAAATCAGTTGGAGAAGCAAAGTGGACTAAAGAATTTGCTCCCCACCATTAACCTATTGCTTGAAAAAGGAGCCGTAGTGATAAAGGAAGAGCTGAAACGAAACTATAAGCCGAAATTGGAAGCCCGTGTGCGACTCACACCTCAAATGCAGAACGAGAAGATGCTGCATATTCAACTCGACATGCTATCGAAAGCTACCAAACAGCAAGCGGTACTGATGAAATATCTGCAACTGTCGGGATGGACAAATCCCGGATGTTTCTTGAACACCGTTACCAAAAGCGCATTGATAGAACAGGCGCAGGCTTCGTCGGCCATACTGAACGAACTAGTTAAAAAGCAGATACTCGAAATCTATTTCGAAGAAACCGGACGACTGACGAAGGGAGATGTACAGACCGTGCCCCTAAACCAACTGAGCGACGCTCAGCAAAAGGCATACTCCGCCATACTCGATTCGTTCCGCACCAAGAACGTCTGCCTACTGCACGGTGTAACGTCGAGCGGAAAGACAGAGATATACATTCATCTTATAAAACAAGCCATCGATGCCGGAAAGCAAGTATTGTATCTACTTCCGGAGATAGCCCTCACCACACAGATTACCGAACGACTGAAACGTGTGTTCGGCAACCGACTGGGGGTATATCACTCTAAATTCCCCGATGCCGAGCGAGTGGAGATATGGCAAAAGCAACTCTCGGCACAACCATACGATGTAATATTGGGCGTACGCTCGTCGGTGTTCCTACCATTTCAACGATTGGGACTGGTAATAGTGGACGAGGAACACGAGACTACATACAAGCAGCAAGACCCTGCTCCGCGCTATCATGCACGTAGCACCGCCATCGTATTGGCTTCGATGTTCGGTGCCAAGACATTGCTCGGCACAGCCACACCAAGCCTCGAATCATATTATAACGCTACGCATGGCAAATACGGATTGGTACAACTCACCGAACGACATAAGCAGATACTGCTTCCGCAGATAGAGGTGGTAGACATAAAGGAACTGGCACGCAAGAAACGGATGACGGCACAGTTCTCGCCGCTATTGCTGCAAAAGATTCGTCAGGCACTCGATAATAAAGAGCAGGTCATCCTCTTTCAGAACCGACGCGGCTTTGCGCCGATGATAGAATGCCGCATCTGCGGATGGGTGCCGCGCTGCAAGAACTGCGACGTGAGCCTCACCTATCATAAATCGCTACGCCAACTAACGTGTCATTACTGCGGATATACATACGCAGTGCCAGCCTCGTGCCCGGCATGTGGAAGCGTAGAACTGGAGAACCGCGGATTCGGTACCGAAAAGATAGAAGACGATATCAAGCTGATATTCCCCGAAGCAAAGGTGGCACGCATGGACCTCGATACTACACGCTCGCGCACTGCCTACGAACGGATTATCTCCGACTTTGAACAGGGGCGCACGGATATATTAATAGGTACGCAGATGGTATCGAAAGGACTCGATTTTGACCATGTAAGCGTAGTAGGCATACTTAATGCCGACTCGATGATGAATTATCCCGACTTCCGTTCGTACGAAAGGGCCTTTCAGCTCATGGCGCAGGTGGCAGGACGTGCAGGGCGCAAGAACAGACAAGGGCTAGTGGTACTGCAAACCAAGTCGCCCGACGAACCTATCATCCATCAGGTGGTAACAAACGACTATGCTTCGCTCTACAAAAGTCAGATGGAAGAACGGAGTCTGTTCAGATACCCGCCTTTCTACCGACTGGTATACGTATATCTGAAGCATCGGAAAGAAGATATATTGGAGCAGGCAGCCACGCTGATGGCAGGCTATCTGCGAAACGGAATGGGAGAACGAGTATTAGGTCCCGACAAACCGCCCGTGGCACGCATACAGACACTTTACATCAAGAAGATAGTGGTGAAGATAGAGCAAACGGCATCGCTGGCGAAAGTAAGGGAGTATCTGCTCGGAGTGCAACAAGCCATAAAAGAGGATGAGCGTTTCCGCTCGCTTATAGTATATTACGACGTAGACCCAATGTAATGATACAATGATAATAAAGACCATATAACAATGAATATAGAATTAGACGTACATACGCATACCGTAGCCAGCGGACATGCTTTCAGCACTCTGCAAGAGATGGCGCAGGCGGCAGCCGACAAAGGACTGAAACTATTGGGAATAACCGAACATAGTCCTGGCATTCCCGGCACATGCAACCCTATTTATTTCCGTAATATCCACGTAGTGCCTCGCCAAATGTACGGCATAGAGCTGATGTTAGGAGCCGAAATAAACATCACCGATACAAAAGGAACACTCGACCTTGATGAGAGTTACTTGAAACTGCTCGACCTTCGCATTGCCGGAATTCACTCTCTATGCTATAGTCAAGGCACCAAAGAAGAGAATACCTATGGCATGGTGCAAGCCATCAGCAACCCATACATTAATATTATAAGTCATCCGGGCGACGGCACAGCCGACTTGAACTTCGAGCCGATAGTATTGGCGGCGAAGGAACATCACACACTGCTTGAAATTAACAACTCATCGCTAAAACCCTCGCGCGGAAAGAAACAGGCTCGCCCTAATAATTTAGAAATACTTCGCCTTTCAAAGAAATACGAAGTACCCGTAATATTAGGTAGCGACGCCCACATCTCGTTCGACATAGCCACATACGACTATGCCCTACAGTTGGTAGCCGAAACGGAGTTTCCCGAAGAATTGATAATGAACACATCGGTAGAGAAGTTCAAGAGTTACTTGTCGCTATAAGCACATAACTCCGCCAAAACCCTCTATTTTGGCATTTTATCGGCAAAAAACTCATTTTTTATTTGGAAGATACGGCAAAAATGCCTTATCTTTGCACCGCTTTCGTAATGAAGCACGATTGGACTATGGTGTAATGGCAGCACAACAGGTTTTGGTTCTGTTTGTCCAAGTTCGAATCTTGGTAGTCCAACCTAAAGAATCCCCGTCGATTATTTCGATGGGTTTTTTTTATGCCTTTTTCTAAAGTGGACACAAATAAAGGAACGCTAGTTCGGGATAATTTTAGAATAAGGCCAGCTGTTTTGAGTCCTCAATATAGTATCCTTGCAATGCATCCGGTTTGTTTTCAAAGAAACAATAAGCACCTAGTACAGCCACCAGATTTACTAGGGAATTCGTTATCGAACGATGTCTGGAATGCACGAGCTGTGCTTTGTTTTTGAGCAGATCATTAATCGTCCTCAATGATATACCTCTTTCTGAGCATCATTTTATCATAAAAGGACATAAGCCTGTTCTTCATGTTCATCTTAATTCCATGTACCAGCTGAATACCGTCGTAAAATAAGGAATCAAACAGTTTGGGAGAGATATAGCCTCTGTCCGCAAAGACCTTTCCATACAAATCTTTGGCAAGTACTTTCCATACTTTGGGATTCCTGTCGTCAACATTCGCTCCTGTAAGACAGAATGTTATAATTTCTCCTCTGTCATTACACAGCAGATGAAGCTTGAATCCGTGACACCATCCCATTGTGCCTTTGCCATCGGCGGCCCCCCATTTGAATACTTTGTTGGCATAACGTCTCAGATTGTGGCATACCGGTATCATAATGCTGTCAACAAAACCTATCCCCGTACATCTTCCGAACGCAAAAAGTTTGAGGAAGAAAACAAGCTTGAAGAACACGCGTTGTTCCAGTTCTACAAATTTGTTATATGATACAGCATTAGGGAAATCAGGTTTCATGTGTCCACAAATACAATAGATGTAATAGTGTTTGAAGTTACAATAAGTCCAGAAATGGAAAAGAAAAAGAATAGTCATTATTTCACTATCCGACAGCGAAGCTTTTCGATTACGATGTTGCCTTCCATCAGTGACCGGAAGAAGATTTTTCTTCAATTCAAGATCAAAATTCTTATCAAACTCATCAATAATACAGAAAATTTCCGTAACTTTATCCTTGGTAATCATTGTTGTTAATTTTGTAATTATTTGTTTGTCAGACTTAAAGATACAAAATAATCCGGTGATTACCAACTTTTAAGGATGCTTTATTATCCCGAACTCACGTTGTTGATGAGAAATAGGAAAACAAAAGGATTCTTAGAATTAGGATTAAAATTGAGTATGCTAGTAGCGGTATAAATATGCTGTATTGTCAAAGAACGGTTCAGAAACCATAAATTCAGCTTCGAAAATATGGTGATTATTATACATGTTGATTACATTATTTTAGAATTTGCCACAAATAAACCATGTAGCAATTAATCTATATAAAGTTTACTGATATTAATTCTTTAATATTTGCATAGTTGTTTTCTTTTCCGTATATTGTCCCATGTTAGTTGAATGAATATATTAAGAAGCTTAATTTTGAAAACTAAATTCAGTCTATGACTCTCAATGATCAGACACGCATAATAGATTTATGGGTACAATTTTGGGATGGAAATGAAATGGCATTTTCTCAATTGTACTGTTTATGCTTTGATGATTTATTAGCTTATGGTCGTAGAGTTGGGGGAGATAATGAAATGGTAGAAGACTTGATTCAAGACCTTTTTCTGAAACTTTATCAGAAAAAGATAATTCTTGAAGATAATACAAAGTTACGTTCCTTCCTATTTCGAGCATTAAAGAATCTGATTTATAATCAATTACTTCGTAACGCAAAACTTCAATCATTGCCGGATTATGACTTTGCATTTGATTTGGATTATACAATTGATGAGCAATTGTCTTGGATGCATGACCTAGGGCTGTCAGATGAGGTTCATCATATATTGAAAGGTCTTACCGGACATCAAAAAGAAATAATCTATCTTCGTTTTATCCATGAGATGAGTTTTGAAGAAATCTCAGAAATAATGAAAATTAATACCCAGTCTGCCAGAAATCTATTGTTTCGTTCTATGGAAAAGATTAGGAAAAATCTTCATCAGCTACTGTTTCATTTCTTATTAATGTGCTTTCTATATACATTGTATAGTAACTTGTTATAGCATACTTTCCATTTAAAATCCAAACAAAGTTAGATAATTCATCAATAATTATAACACTTCGTTAAATTTGTAACTAATCCGTTGAAAATAAACAAGTTAATTGATATAATTTAGCAAAATAAATTAGGTCAAGTGGCTGATTTTCAGCACCTTTAATGGTAAAGCACCACACATTAAAGTAATGAACAAAACAGCACTTGACCAATATGAGGAAATCGTAACCGATGCTTTGAAAAGTTGTTCGTTGAAATTACGCAAAAGTTTTAAAACAGCATTCATCCAACTCATGATTTTGTATATGGTACTGCCAAGAAAGATTAATTTCACCCAAATGGGGCGTTACTCAGATAGCTCGGAACAACGGTTCCGTCAGTTGTTTGAGCGTGAGTTTGACTGGATGCAGTTCAACCTCTTCCTCATGCGGCAGCGGTTTGGTGAAAGTGCAAGAAAAGCCATTGCCATTGACGCAAGCTACATTTCAAAGTCGGGAAAGAAGACTCCTTATATCGGCAAGTTCTGGTCGGGATGCGCTTCTGCAATGAAACGGGGACTGGAGATTCTCGGGATCGGCATTGCCGACATTGACAGCCGGGACCGTATGATGCTACGTGTGGAACAGACACCGGACAAGGAGTATCAGGAAAAGCAAGGCGAAGAGTACAACCTTGTGGACTGGTATCTTGACGTTCTCCGCAAAAACAAGGACAAGTTGCTTGACATTACACGTTATGTCGTAGCATATGCCTGGTTCTCAAAGGCAAAGTTCGTCAATGAAGCCTGTCTGCTGGGATTCCATATCATCAGCCGTCTGCGTGATGATGCCGCTTTGTGGTATTCACATGACGGTGTCCGCACAGGCAAACGGGGACGACCACGCATCAAAGGCGAGAAGATTGATTTTAAGAAACTCGACCTTCAGCGTTGCGAGCTTCTCGACATGGAAGGAGGAAGGGCCTACTCTGTCAAGGCCTATTCAAAGGCAATGAAACGGAACATCAAAGTCGTGGCTCATTACGCAGAGTCAGGAGGACACAAAATCTATTTCTCCACCGATCTTGAAATGTCGGCCAAAGACATCATCGAATACTATCGTACACGATTCCAAATTGAGTTCTGCTTCCGGGATTCCAAACAGTTTACAGGACTCAATGATTGCCAGGCAAGAGACTTGAAGAAACTTGACTTCGCTTTTAATGCGTCACTGGCTTCGGTAAACATAGCAAAGGTCATGCGCCAACGGTACTATCCGTCGCTCTCCATCGGACTGCTAAAAGACTATCTGAGTAACACTTATATGCTCAAAAGAATTTTCAGCAAGTCCGGTATGAAGCCGAACAGAACATTTAATACTAAACTTATCAAAGAACTCTTTGGTATAGTAGCAGAAGCCGCTTAGCCAATATGCTGAATTTTTAACGGACTATTATCATTAATGGTATAGCTTTTTTAGTGCTATCTTATGTTATCCGACACTTCCGATTTTAAACATAGGAACTGTTTTTCGTTTTTTACTTATCCAGTCTGTTTTTTTTCTCCTGATGAGTATAAATTCATCTGCTCGTTTGTCATTATAGAAAATCAGGTAGAAAATGGCTCAATATACATTTAGAGATATAGAAGAATTTTTGTTGGATGATGATTTCTTCCAATGGGCAAGATATGGCTTTTCTGATAATGGATTTGATATTGAATCCTATAAGATTCAGCATCCCGGTTGTGAAGAAAAGATAGAATTGGCTATTGCGGTGATTCAAAATATGAAAGTGGTTGAAGATAGCAAACCTATATCTGAGGAATATAAGATGCAAAGTTTTGCCAGAATGATGGATAGGCTTCAACATAAATCTTCGCAATCGGTACAGTTTCACAAAAAAACATTACCTTATCGGAGAGTAATGTCTTATGTGGCAAGTGTGGCAGCCTTACTATTCATCTGTTTAGGAACTTATTATATTCTATCCAAATCCAAATTGCAGAAAGCTACAGATATTGCAGCCAATATTATAGACTCTTTAGGGCATTCAGGGCAAATACAGATTATTTTGGATGGTAAACAGGCCGTTGGTTTGGACAAGAATAATGCTGAAATTAGGGTAGGTGAGAACGGTACAGTTACAGTGGACAAACAATTGGTGGCTGCTTCCAGAGGAGAAAAGATATCGGTGAATCAGATAATGGTACCTTATGGGAAGCGTTCTAAAATAATCCTCCCAGATGGCTCTTTATTGTGGATTAATTCAGGTTCATGCATATCTTATGCTTCGGACTTTCCGGAGAATAGAAGGCTGAATGTACAAGGAGAAGTGTATTTGGACGTTCGCAAAGATGCCAAGCACCCTTTTGTCGTGAAAACGAATCGTTTGGAAGTTACTGTACTGGGAACGTCATTCAATGTAACCGATTATGTAAAAGATACGGAGACAGCAGTGGTGCTTGTTCAGGGAAGTGTAGATGTGACGGTAGACAATAAAGAGAAAAAGCGCTTGTCCCCTAATCAACGTCTTTCAAAAGACAACGATGTGGTAAATGTGCATGAAGTAGATGTATACAGCTATATTTGTTGGAAAGACGATGTTATGAATTTCGATGGACAGAGACTTTCTGATGTGCTGAAATCACTGTCAAGATATTATGATACAAAAATAGAAATATCAGGAAGTTTGGAAGATGAAAAATATTATGGTAGTCTTGATTTGAATAGTACACTTGACGAAGTATTGGAGGCCATTTCATTGACTACGTCATTAAATATAACTAGGCGAGGGGATGTTATATACATCAAGCCTTGAAAAACTCAAATGAAGTATTAACCTTTAAAAAGAAAGAAATGAAAAACATACCACCTTAAATAAAACGGGAAAAAACGGATGATATCTGCGAAATATCATCCGATTCACATTAGAACTGAAGATAACTCACCAAAGTTATAACTAATCTAATTATACAATTATATGGAAAATAACTCTAAGAAAAGAAATAGAGGTAAATATTTAACAAATATTGCTTTTCGATTTTTACTCTCATGCGTTTTTTTAACATCTCATTTAACTAAGATTTCAGCAGAAGATGAGGTTATGCTCCTTCAATCTACGTGCTTTACATTAAACTTGACAAATGTATCATTGGAGACATTATTTAAGACATTGGAAAAGAAGAGTGATTATGTATTCTTTTTTAAAGAAGATGTCTTACGGAAAAATGAAAAAGTAACAGTCAAAGCACAAAACGAGTCGATTGTGTCTATCTTGAATAGAATATTACCCCCTAAACAACTGACATATACAGTGAAAGGAAGACAAGTGATTATTGTCCGCCAACCTCAAAAAGAAGAAAAAAAATTAACTGCTCCTGTAGTCGTAGAGAAAGATTATGACGTTAAAGGAACAATAGTAGATGTTAACGGCCAACCATTGCCAGGCGTTAATATAACAGTACAAGGGACAACTACTGGAGTTACTACCGATCTGTCCGGTTCGTTTACATTGCGAATCAGAGATGGGAAACGTGCATTGTTGGTAGCATCTTACATCGGTTTTAGTACGAAGAAAGTGTGGGTCTCTGCAGAAACCGGTTTTTTGAAGATTATGCTTGAAGAAAGTTCGGCATCTTTGAATGAAGTGGTAGTCGTAGGTTATGGTACACAGAAGAAACTTAATTTGACAGGAGCTGTTACAACAGCTTCAGGGGAGATTCTGGAAAACCGTCCAATTGGTAATATTGCACAAGGTTTGCAAGGTATGGTACCCAACTTGAATATTACATTCAATAGTGGTCAGCCCAACAAAGCCGCTAATATCAACATTCGTGGTAATACCTCATTGAATGGTGGTAATGCTCTTGTTTTGGTAGATGGTGTAGAAATTTCCGATTTGTCTCTTATTAATCCTCAAGATGTAGAAAGCGTTTCTGTATTGAAGGACGCTTCGGCTGCTGCTGTATATGGTGCACGTGCTGCTTTTGGTGTGATGTTGATCACTACCAAAAAGGGGGCACGCAACCAAAAGACTAAGGTGTCATATAGCAATAACCTTTCATGGAGTTCACCGGCTCGCCTTCCTGAAATGCCTCGTTCGGATATATGGGCGCGTATGTGGAATAAGGCTTACGAATATGACACTCCGGGTGGATATTACTTTAACGAAAAGTTTATGGAGAAACTAGATGCACATATTGCCGATCCTGAACACAATCCTGCAATCTTAGTTGATACCGAAGGTATTCAAAATTCAAATTATAGCCCTAGTAATCCGGGATGGGCCTATGTGGGCAACACTGATTGGTTATCCGAGTTCTATCAAAAATCGGCTTTTATGCAGCAACATAATGTAAGCCTTTCAGGTGGTACCGAGCGTAACAATTACTATGCTTCTATTGGTTTCAAAGATCAGTCGGGTATTTTTCGCTATGGAAATGACTCTTATAAGCGCTTCAATTTAGCGTTCAATTTCGATACGAAACTAACTAGTTGGCTGAACGTGAGTTTTGCTACCCGTATGAGTAACATTAAGAATGATGAACCTTATATGGACAATGGTGGTAGCAGTTCTCAAACTTGGTATTATGAGGTATATCGTATGTTTCCTACACTCTCCATCTTTCTACCTAATGGGGATTTTGCAGGTATGTATCTCAACAGTGGTAATTATAACGTTATTGGAAAGATGGCTTTAGCCGGACGTAATAAAAAAGAGACTTGGGACCAATGGTACATCGGGCGTTTCGATTTACATCCATTGAAAGGACTGTCTATTAAGGGCGATTACTCTTGGAATCGTTATTCTAATGTTCAGAAATTTCACCGTAAAGAAATTAAGCAAACTTTTCCTGAGGGCGGTCCTGAATGGATTGTAGAGACTCCAAATTATGTGAAAAACTATAACTCAAACAATATTTACCACGCTATCAATGTATGGGCTGAGTATAAAACTTCGTTCAACGATGTTCATAATATTTCGGTAATGGGGGGATATAACCAAGAGGAGAAGACTTATGCTAACACTTCATATACCATGACTGACTTGTATGATAACGAGTTGCCTATTTCAGACTTAGCCATCAACTATAAAGAGAATGCTGAAGGTGCAGATATCTGGCGTGTACAGGGGGCTTTCTTTCGCTTGAACTATGATTATCGCTCTAAATATCTACTTGAGGTAAATGGTCGTTATGACGGCTCTTCTAAGTATGCTAAAGACAATCGTTGGGCGTTTTTCCCTTCAGCCTCTATTGGTTGGCGTATTTCGGAAGAAAAATTCTTTGAGCCACTTTCTAAAGTGGTAGACAATTTGAAACTTCGTGCTTCTGTAGGTGCTTTGGGTAATCAGATAACTAACGGTTATCATGACTATATGTCTATTCTTTCTGGTAAAGTGTTGACCAACTATATGATGGATGGTAAAATTGTCAATGCGTTGAATATTCCTTCTTTGCCTAGTGTAATGACTTGGGAGAAGGTTGTGACGAAAAACTTGGGTTTGGACTGTTCATTGTTCAATAATCGTTTGATGGGTACATTTGATTTCTATGTACGCGATACCAAAGATATGGTACGTTCGGTTACACTGCCTGCCGTATTGGGTACTTCTGGTGGTAAAGAGAATATTGCTGATATGCGTACCACTGGCTGGGAGTTGGAATTGATGTGGAAAGATCGTATTAAGAATGTATTGGGAAGTCCTATGGACTATTTTTTTACCGTAGGTTTATCCGATTACCAGGCTGAGATAACCAAATACGATAATCCCAACGGTTCGTTGGCTAGTGGTATGTATTATGAAGGACAGAAACTGGGTGAAATTTGGGGATATGTAACTGATGGTTATATTATGGACGATTTTGAAGCAGCCAAAATGAACTATGTACAGAAATACATTTCTTCTAAGTGGTATCCAGGCGATATTCGCTACAAAGACTTGAATGGTGATGGCATGATAGATCAAGGTAATCGTACATTGAACAATCCTGGTGACCAAAAGGTGATAGGCAACTCTACTCCTCGATATCGTTTTAATTTGCAAGGAGGTATTGATTGGCGTGGTTTCGATATCCGTGCTATTTTCGAAGGGGTGTGTAAACGCGATATGTGGACAAGTAGTGATATCTTTTGGGGATTCTCTAGAGGTATATATAACTCTTGTGTAACCCAATACCATATCGACAATATTTGGACCTATGAAAATCCTACAGCTTACTATCCTCGTTTGAATGCTAATGGCAATAAACGTAGTAAGCAAATTCAAACTAAATACTTACAAAATGCGGCATATATCCGTTTGAAAGATATTACATTGAGCTATAATTTACCCAAGAGTTGGTTGACCAAGATGAAAATGGAGCAGGTACGTATCTATGTAAGTGGTATGAATTTGTGGGAGAAGACCGGTTTGCCCCCATTTATGACTCCTGATATTGTAGATCAAATAACTGATAATAGCTTGTCTAACGAGAACAGTGGTAAAGAATATGCATTTATGAGAAGTTATTCATTCGGCATTAATATAACATTTTAAAAATTGAAAAGGTATTATGAAGAAATATATATTTTCGTGTATTTGTATTTTGTGCTTGTCACTGTCCGGATGTGATTATTTGGATACTGAGCCTGGTGACGCAATTTCTAGTGATCGTTTCTGGGAGACTTCTAATGCTGCTGCATTAGAGCAATATTGCAATCTTTATTATCCTAAACTTATCAAGGGGCATGGTGATCCTTTGTCTTGGAATATTGGAAATATGATTATGCAAGAGTATCAGTCTGATAATCTTTTAGCAGCTGGTGCTAGTAGTATTACATTTGGTCAAAACACTGTAATGACTAGTAGTGCTGACTGGGATTGGTCTACGGTGAGAGGTTGTAATGCTTTTCTAGAGAATTATGAAAAGTCTCCCGCTTCGGATATTGACAAAAAGAAATTTGCCGGAGAAATCCTATTTTTCAAAGCTTTTGATTATTTTAATAAGGTGCGCCTTTTTGGTGAGGTGCCTTGGTATGACTCTACGTTGAATAAAGATAACCCCGAATTATATAAAAGACGTGATTCTCGTGATTTAGTGATGGCCAATATATTGGCTACCATTAATAAGGCTATTGAATTTTTGCCTCGCAAAACTAAAGTTTATCGTGTGAGTCGCGATGCCGCTCTATTACTCAAAGCCCGTATCTGTCTTTATGAAGGTACTTGGCGTCGTTATCGTAATGTAGAGGGCGATGTAAAATTCCTCGAAGAGGCTTACAAAGCTTCTGGAGAGTTGATGGGATATGGTTATGAATTGTATAAGGCATCGGGTACAGACGATAGCTATTTCGATCTTTTCATACAAGATAATTACAATGATAATTCAGAAGTAATTCTCTCGCGTGAGTATGATCCTGCACTCAATATGGGACACAACGTACCTAATAGTATTCCTAATAGCGAACAGGGTATGAGCCGCGATTGTTTTGAGGAATACTTGTGTGCTAACACAGGAAAGCCCATTTCTCTTTGTGGTTGCCACAATCCTAACATGGGATATAATGCAGAGATGAAGAATCGCGACGGACGTCTGTTGCAAACAGTATGTTTGCCCGAACCTGGTAGTAAATATGCTCGTTTTTTATATCGTACTACTGGCGGTCAGTTGAAAGGTGGGGCTCCTAATATCTTTTCTATTCTTCCCAACTCGGACACTCGAACCTTCTACGCTGCATCTTGTACCGGATATTCGGTATGTAAGTTTTATAAGGCATCTGAGCACTATGTGGGTAATCATAAAGGTGGCATTGATGCTCCTGTGATGCGTTATGCTGAGGTCTTGTTGATTCGTGCTGAGGCTGGCGCTGAGTTGGGAAAAGATCCCGAATTGGATAAAACCATCAATCAGCTTCGTGCTCGTGTAGGATTTACTTTTAAGTTGGGAGCTGATCCGATAGCTGATCCGGATTTGATTGCTAAATATCCAAATGTGAAAGGTGATAACGCTAACTTGATTCGTGAAATCCGTCGCGAACGTCGCATTGAGTTGTTTGCCGAAGGTTATCGTTGGGATGACGTTTGTCGTTGGAATGTAGGCGAGGTCGTATTTAACCGTGTGCGTCGTGGTGCTAAGATGGACCCCAACTTGTACTCTGCCGATGAGATAAAGACTATTAAAGATCAAGTAGGATTCGATGCTGATGGCTTTATTACTCCTTACGCTAAGCGAGTTACTTATAGTATGAATTTTACGGCTAAAAATTACCTTTACAACATTCCGTTGGACGAAATATCATTGAACCCGAATCTTCTTCCTCAAAATCCGGGTTGGGAATAAGTAGTTAATTACTGTAAATGAAAAGATAATGGAAAATATGAAATACACTATGTCATACATTGCGAAGAATTTTCGAGTAGCATTGATGCTGTCACTCATGATGTTATTGTGCAGCTGTTCTAGTGAAGATAAATTGGAGTTTCACAAAGGAGCAACGCTTCCCATTATGCAAGGAATAGCCGATAATGTGCCTTACATTCAGTCGGTAGAAAAAGAATTAACTTACGACTTGTATGATGGGGTACGCATTACCGATGTTGCCTTTACCTATTGCGCTAAACCTACACGCATGATTATTGCTGAAGTAGATTTGAACAAGAATGTGACCATAGTTACCTCTACGCCTGATAATAAACCGGAGGTAGGTAAAATTCTGCAACAGGTAGCTGTGCAGGCCGAGAAAGCAGAAGCATCCGGACGCAAAGTGATTTTGGGAACTAATGGCGACTTCTATTCTAAGAAAAATGATCTTTGGATTCCTGGTGGGCTATTCTACAAAGACGGTGTAGCCATCAAGACTGAAATAGGTTGGGAGGCTGATCATGTATTCTATATGCTCAAAGACGGTACGGCACATATTACTTCTGTTCCAGAGTTTAAATTAGTAGAGCGAGATGTGGTGCATGCTATTGGTGGTTGGCAAAGAATGGTGCAAGACGGTGAGGTTGTGAAGAACTTTACCGTAAATGACAACGCCATGCAATTCCATCCACGTACCTTTGTTGGTGTATCTGCTGACAATCTCAAGGTTTATTTATTTGTTGTTGATGGTCGTCAGCCCGAATACTCTAACGGTATGCGTCTTGAAGACATGATGTTACTCTGTCAAGGTGCTGGTTGTTACCAAGCGTTCAATATGGATGGCGGTGGTTCTACCACTATGGTACGTCGGGTGGAAAATGGCAGTTCAGTGTCATTTGAGGTAATGAATCAACCTTCAGACAATCCTGCCAGATCGGTGATAAACGGCTTACAAGTTATTGAAAAAACTAATTAAAAAACGGAATGGTATGAATACATATAATATGAAATTCCATGCTTGGTTTAGCGGAGTGATGGGGTTGCTCTTGGTAGTTTTCATAGCTTCGTGCGATGACTCCGATTTGATACGTCGCGTTGAACCAACTCTTGAAATTCAAGATGAATTGTTGATGGGGCCTGTCGCTTCTCGCCAAGTAATTGATTTACATTCTTCGTATCCATGGTTTGCCGAAGCTTCCGCTTCATGGATTAAACTGAAACGTTATCGTGGGCAGGCTTTGTTGTCCGACTCTATAGTGGCCGAAATCGAAGAGAACCCGGAGATGGCATTGCGCGAAGGCTGGATTGAGATTCGTTTGATGGATCAAATGTCGAAACGCATTGTTGTGAAACAAAACGGTCGTGGTTCATTGATTACGTTATCTAAGGATGTACTTTACTTTAATATTAATGGTGGTGAAGCTGTATTGGATGTAGTGACCGATCTTGAATGGGATGTAGAAGAGGAACAGATTGGTGGATTTACCTTTAAGAAAGTAGACGATACTCATTTGAAAGTTAAAGTTGCCAAGAACACCACTGGGACTGAAATAAGAAAGAATGTTATTTTATCAGACACTGGTAAAACAACAGAAACTAAATTGACAATTGTTCAGACCAATGTGGAAAAGATGTTGTCTATTTCTTTATCCGAAACAGAGAAAAATATGATTACTGACAAAAAAAGAACGCAATTTAATATTCCGGCCTCTTTGAATATACAATTTGATTGTAAGGTTTCTCATTCTTGGATTCATGTGGGTGAACTTCCTGAGTTTAGCGGTGATATTGTGCAAGATGTAAGCATTCCTATCGAACTGGATGCTAACGACGGATTTGAAGACAGAACAGGATATGTAGTTATAAAGAATCAGGGCGATGCGGTAGAAGTATCGGATACTCTCTATGTTACTCAGCGTATCTACAGTCAGATTGTTTATGTGAAAGCCGGATCCAATGGTGATGGATCTAGCTGGGAGAGAGCGTTTGGCACTATCGAAGAAGGTCTGTCAGCCTGTGCTCACTATGGTGATATGCAAATGTGGGTAGCTGCAGGTGATTATTATTTGAAAAATTGGACCGAGTTTAAGAAGGTGAATTTCTACGGTGGTTTTGAAGGAAAAGAAACTACAGTGGCTGAACGTACCATGAAGCGTAAATCTATTCTTCATGCTGCACCGTCTAATGTCTGGCCTTCTGTTTACATGTATAAATTGACAGAAGGTACAACACGTGTTGTTGATGGTTTTGAATTTGTAGACTCTAAGGGAAAACAAGGTGAAGGCGCTTTGGTAGCTTATGAGTATTGGATGATTAGAAACTGTGTGGTGAGAAATAATAATTGCGTCCGTGATGCTGGTGGCGCATATTTCTTGTGTACATTGATTAACTGTGTGATACGTGATAACGAAACATTAAGTACATCTTCTACAATGAATGTTCAACAAAGCACTTGTCTATATAATGTGACTGTGGTCAACAATAGAAGTGCTGGTAGTAGTGCCGGTGTTCGTTTAGGTTCTGGTACCTGCCAGATGGTGAATTGCGTGGTATGGGGTAATGTTCATACTAAAGGTGATTTACACAGTGGCTATTTGGATCAGAACAAGGCTGCTATTTTTAAGAATTGTGCTATTCAAGGCGGATGGATTTATAATGGTGGAAATACTCCTCAAGTTTCTAATTGTATTAATCTGAATACGGATAATGCCGCTACCGATGGTCCTCAATTTGCTGATGTAGCAGGTAAGAACTATCAGCCCACAGAGAACTCTCCGTTGGTTGATGCTGGTTTGAACTCTGTGGTAAAAGATTGGAACTTGCTACTTGATATTCAAGGAGGTGCTCGTATATCAAACGCTGGAATTGATATCGGTGCATTTGAGTGGCAAGCCAATAAATAAAATATAGTGTAATATAGAAAGCAATTCTCTATAATTCATAATAAAGAATTGCTTTCTTTATTTGTTTACCTAATTAAAAATAATATGAAAAGTAAATTCTTAACAATGAAGTTTATATTGGGAGCACTGATATTATTTTTTAGTTGTGCTTGTTCTAATAGTAATTCTGAAGAGGCTATGCCACAAACTGCCATAGGACGGCAATTGGTTGAATCTGGTATGGCCAATGATGTGACTTTAGATAACGAGAGTGTAGTGCGTGATGGGGTAAAACTGAATGAATTGGCTTTTAAAACGTTTGGAGAGTCTCAGCATATTTTCGTGGCTACAATCGACTTAGACAAACTTACTTTTACTCCGGCTACAAAAGACGATAAGAATGTACCGGCAACAGGGCCTGAATCTAGTGCGCCTCTCCCGATTCATGCTTTTGCGGCCGAAGCAAACGGCAAAACTGTTTGGCTGGGTGTGAATGGTGATTATTATGCTGACAATCCACGTCGTGTTATGGGGGTTTTCTATAAGGACGGAGTGTGTATTAATTCGCAGTATTTTGAAGGGCACGATGAGGTGTTGTATCAACTGAAAAATGGTGAGACCTATGTGGGACAAGCTGATGAGGCGTTGGCTCACGAAGCCAATCTGTTGCATGCGTTGGGAGGATATGGACTATTAGTTAAAGATGGGGTGGTTCAAAATTCTTACGAAGAAATGGGTGATTTGCAGAATACCCATCCGCGTACTAGTGTAGGGCTTTCTCAAGATAGAAAGACCATGTATATATTTGTGGTGGACGGTCGTCGAAAAGACTCTTTCTTTGCATTGGGACTTACTTTGCCCCATCTGGCTTCTATGATGAAGGCTGTGGGATGCTATAATGCTATCAACCTTGACGGAGGAGGATCAACTACGCTTATAATCCGAAAGGTGAATGATGGTGGGAAGCCGACTTTTCCTATTTTGAATACACCGGCCGATGATCGGGTACCCCGTAAGGTTACCAACAGTATGTTGATTATAGAAAAGAAGTAATTGTATAAAGCCGACTTAAATAGATTTAAAAAAAAATAGAATAATGGAAAAGATTTTATATGCCGCTATGTGTGCGATATTGTTCCTTTGTTGTAGTTCCAGCGATGAATCCGAAGCAAATTCCCAATCCCCTTTTACGCTTCCTGACAAAGCAATTGTACTGGCCGAGCAAGCCTCTAAGTCAGTTGTGATACTCGATGCTTCCACTTATCGTACTGTATGGAGTTGGAATCCGGAGAAGGCCGGTGTACCCTCCAATTGTCAAACATGGTTTCACAATCCTAGTGAGGTTAAGCCAGTGTTCAACAATCAGTATATCTTGATGACTGCATCAGGTGGTGCTGTAGCTCTTATACGTATTGCCGACAGTAAATTGATGTATTATGCGTATGTGGGTGAAAATCCACACTCCGCAGAGATTTTGCCCGATGGAAATCTCGTGGCTGTATCGTCTACCGATGGTAAGTTACGTACATTTATGACTGATACTATTAAAGGAACGGGCAAGTGGTTTGCCTCTTACGAGCTTCCTAGTGCCCACAACGTGGTATGGGATCTCCAAAGAGAGTTGCTTTACACCACCGAAGGGATTAAATTGTGTACTTATAAGTACAATTTCAACCGCAAGGAGCCTAGATTGCAAGATCGAAGCGTAATCTTCGAATTACCCAACACCGAATCGTGCGGGCATGACCTTTTTCCCGTGTATAACAAGATCGATGTGCTATGGATCACTACTAATGAGAATGTGTGGCAATATGATATAAAGAATAACAAAGCTGAATTGATTTACCCGCTTTACGCTGTGAAGAGTGTGTGTAACAGTGCCGACGGGGTACTGATGTTGTATCCTACTACCGAGTGGTGGTCTGATGGTCTGATAAACGAGAAAGGTAAGAAACTATTTAACATCTACGGCGCTAAAATCTATAAGGGTCGCTGGGTAATGAATAATACCTTCAGCTACCCCAAGGAGCATAAACCCAAGTTTGAGTAATATATAATGAAAGTATGGATATTAGGAGCAGTGGGTCTTTGGACGATATGTAGTTTTGCACAGCAGCAAGAGGTTCCCATTTATTTGGATAATAATCAACCTATAGAGAAGCGTGTGGAAGAATGCTTTGGCACGCATGATTTTGGAAGAAAAAGCGGTAATGACCCATGCCCAATCTAAGTTCAATTCTCCCGGTGTTCTTCGTTTAGGGATTCCTGAAAACTGGATGTCTGATGGTCCACACGATGTACGTGAAGAACTGCTTTGGGATCAATGGAATATAGCTAAGTGGACGAATGATTCTTGTATTGCCTTTCTGGCATTAACCTGTTTGGCGACTACGTGGAATCCCGAATTATCTTATATATATGGAAGCAATATTGGAGAAGAAGCACGCTACCGCAATAAGAATGTCCTATTGGGGCCGGGAGTTAATATCTATCGTAGCCCGCTGAACGGCCGGAATTTCGAATATATGGGAGAAGACCCATTTGGGGCATCCCGTATGGTAGTACTTTACATAAAAGGTGTACAGAAAAACGGAGTAGCTGTATGTGTGAAACATTATGCACTGAATATTATGACGATGAGAAACACGAATGGGTGGTGGAACCGGGAGAATTTCGAGCTTTAATAGGAGCCTCCTCAGCCGATATTCATAGTAGTGTAAAGTTTAAACTTAGATAAATAGATTAACCAAAATAAGAGAATATGAAGAAATATATAGGCCTCGTACTAGTGGCGATGTCGGGCTGTATACTTACAGTTAACGCACAGCAATCATTTTCTTATAAGAATCCACTTCTTCCTACAGAACTAAGAGTGAATGACTTGCTGGGCCGGATGACACTGGAAGAAAAGATAGCTCAGATTCGTCATTTGCATTCGTGGGATGTGTTCGATGGACAGATCCTGAATCAAGAGAAGTTGGATAAGATGTGCGGTGGAATAGGATATGGGTTCTTTGAAGGTTTTCCATTGACGGCTGCAAGCTGTCGTAAGACTTTCCGTGAGATACAAACCTATATGGTAGAAAAAACACGTCTGGGTATTCCCGGTTTTCCGGTTGCCGAATCTTTGCATGGAGTGGTGCATGAGGGAACAACTATCTACCCTCAGAATATCGCGATGGGGAGTACTTTCAATCCGGAACTGGCTTACGAAAAGACTAAACATATTGCTGGCGAACTGAATACGATGGGGGTGAAGCAAGTGTTGGCACCTTGTATTGATGTTGTACGTGATTTACGTTGGGGACGTGTAGAAGAGTCTTTTGGTGAAGATCCTTTCCTTTGTTCAAAGATGGCGGTTGCTGAGGTAAAAGGATATATGGAACATGGAATATCTCCGATGTTGAAGCATTACGGACCACATGGCAATCCTTTGGGCGGGTTGAATCTGGCTTCTGTGGAATGTGGTGTACGTGATTTATTTGATATTTATTTGAAACCATTTGAGGCTGTGCTTGCTGAAACGGAAATTATGGCTGTCATGTCTAGTTATAATTCTTGGAATAGAATTCCTAATTCTGCTTCCCGTTTTATGCTGACAGATATTTTGCGTAATAAATTTGGTTTTCGGGGATATGTTTATTCTGATTGGGGAGTTGTCAGTATGCTGAAGACTTTCCATAAGACGGCAGCGGATGATTTCGAAGCGGCCCAGCAGGTATTGACCGCCGGAATGGACGTGGAGGCTTCCAGCTCTTGCTATGCAGTGCTGGCTGATAAAATACGGAATGGAGAGTTTGATATCAGGTATATTGATCAGGCTGTGAGACGAGTGCTTCGTGCTAAATTTGAGTTGGGACTATTTGAAGATCCCTATCAAGAACGAGCTGTCTATCGGCTTCCTCTCCATTCGGAAGAAAGTGTGAAGCTTTCACGTAGGATTGCAGACGAATCAACCGTATTGCTGAAGAACGATGGACAGTTGTTGCCGTTGAATGTCCGGAATCTGAAGTCTGTAGCGGTGATTGGACCTAATGCGGATGATGTACAATTTGGAGATTATACCTGGAGTAAAAAGAAAGAAGATGGAGTGACACCGCTTCAAGGAATCAAAAACTTGTTGGGTGATAGGGTTAAAATCAACTATGCTAAAGGATGCTCTTTGGCTTCTTTGGACACTTCGAGGATAGCGGAGGCTGTGGATGCTGCCCGTCATAGTGATGTCGCTTTGATATTTGTGGGAAGTTCGAGTACAGCGTTTGTACGTTATACTCAAGAGCCGTCTACTAGTGGAGAAGGAATCGATTTAAGTGATATCTCTTTGACCGGTGCACAAGAACAATTAATACGTGATGTCTTTGCTGTGGGAAAACCAGTGGTTGTTGTATTGGTGGCTGGAAAGCCTTTTGCCATTCCGTGGGTGAAAGAGAATATTCCGGCGATATTGGCGCAATGGTATGCTGGCGAACAGGGAGGAAATTCTATTGCGGATATTTTGTTTGGCAATGTGAATCCTTCTGGAAAACTGACTTTTTCATTTCCGCAAAGTACGGGGCATCTTCCTGTTTATTATAACTATTTGCCTACGGATAAAGGATATTATAAAGAGCCGGGGACTTATGAAAAGCCGGGAAGAGATTATGTTTTCTCAAATAGTTCCCCGCTATGGGCATTTGGATATGGATTGAGCTATACTCAATTTGAATATCTGAAAGCTGTTACAGATAAGGAATTCTATCAGGCTAATGATACCGTTTGCGTAACTGTTCAATTGAAAAATACGGGGAAAAGAACCGGGAAAGAGGTGATACAGGTATATATGCGAGATGTGGTAAGCTCGGTGATGACACCGGTGAAGCAGTTGAAAGGTTTCAGAAAAGTGGATTTACTTCCCGGACAGACACGGGAAACGACTATAATGATTCCTGTTCATGAATTTTATCTGACAGATGATTTGGGCAATTGTTATCTCGAACCTGGCAAATTTGAATTACAGGTAGGCACTTCTTCAGATCGGATTTATTTCAACCTTCCGGTGTATATTGGTTCTTCCGGGAAGGAAGGACAGACGGTGTCCGGTATTTCTTTCAAATCACGGACAGATGGAAAAGTGATTCAAGTAAAAGGGACTGTCCGTGATATACAGGCAACTCCGCTTGCCGGAGTAAAAGTACAGTGCGAAGAATCCGGTGAAAGTGTATTGACTGACTATCGGGGCACATATACTATCAAGGTGAAAGGTAATGGCAGACTTATTTTTTCGAAAAAAGGATTTGCCGATAAAACAATAGAAGTGGAGGAGCAGACTGATGTCAGTATTCAAATGGCTAAAGGTGAGTAAATACATGAAATACTGTATGGTCATTGGCTTGTTGGGTAGTATGGCTTTACAAGCTATGGCTCAATATACAGGAAAGGTTTTCGTTGATGAGAACAGAAATGGTATTTTCGATAAAGGTGAAAAACGATTGTATCGAGTCTCTGTTTCTGATGGGTTAAATGTGATACAGACAGATTCAAATGGCACATATCAATTGCCCGGACATTCTCGTATGCATTTTCTGTTTATTACTACTCCTTCTGGATATAAGACTGATAATGCCTACTATTGCCGGATAGAGAACGGTCGTACAGAATACGATTTTCCGGTATATCCTTGTTATGGAGGAATTCGAGCTGATGGTAGTCACCGGTTTGTACATATCTCTGATACAGAAATACGTGGGAAAGAAGGGAATCAAGCGTGGGTGGATAATCTACGTGACTATTCGGCCAATGAGAAAATAGCTTTTATCGTGCATACAGGGGATATTTGTTATGAATCGGGACTGAAAAGTCATATAGGCTTACTGAATACCGCTTTGATGGAAGATACGCAAGTCTTTTATGGAATAGGCAATCATGACTTGGTGAAAGGTGCTTATGGGGAAGAACTTTTCGAGAAACTCTATGGACCGGTATTCTATTCATTTGATGTGGGGAATACACATTACATAATGACACCTATGCTTCATGGAGATTATTTACCGGAGTATACCAAGGAAGATGTATATCGCTGGATGAAAAATGATCTTGCTTATGTAAGCAAGGAGAAGTCGGTCATTGTTTTCAATCATAGCCTGCCGGAAGATACGGTAGCTTTTAAATATGGTATTAGTGATACGGAGTATATAGACTTGCCGGCTATGGGATTGAAAGCTTGGTTGTACGGTCACTGGCACGTAAATCATGTGCATAAGCATAAAGCGGCAGGGGTATATACTATCTGTACCTCTACACCTGCTTGTGGTGGTATTGACCATGCACCTTCCGCTTTTCGTGTACTGACTGTTGATACAGAGGGAAACGTGGCGTCCGAGTTCCGATACAGTTATCTGTCTCCGTCATTACATATTGTTTCGTTGGAGGATGGACAGATGCCAATACTCCCTTCCGGAAAGATTCCTTTGTCAGTCAATGCCTACTCTACAGTTTCCCCAATAAAATCCATGCGTTATTGGTGTGAATCGGAGGATAAAAAAGTTCTTTTCTCCAATATTTTGAAACGTCAGAGTGATTTCAATTGGTATGCGGAAATTCCTTTGCTTTCTCAATGGGAACATCGGCAGTTTACTGTGATAGTGGAAGCGCTTTTCAATAATGGAGAGGTAAGGCGATGTAGGCGTTCGTTTTTTTATGAAAACACAGAAAAATGGCATACGAAGATGATAGGCCATAATCACTTCATATGCCATCTTATTTTTTTGACATTTACTGAATGTCCCTAAATAAAGGAATGCAAGTCAATAAAAGGAAAATATGAACAACTTGTGATATTATATGAATACGCCTACGCGGTGACTAATCAGTAACTTTGCAACTGTATAATAATACAGGTATGAAAAGAATATTGTTCACTTTTTCCTTGACACTTCTTGTTGGATATACTACGGCGCAAGAAACATTGTCATTGAGTCAATGTCTGCAGATGGGCATTGAACGAAATCTAAATTTAAAGACTTACGAGGGTAACGTGCTTAAGGGTAAGCACAATATCAGCGAAAACCGCTCTAGACTGTTGCCGCAAATTAATATCGGCGCAGGACTGAACGATAATTTCACCCCTCCAGTATCAGTAACCGACGGATCGGCATACGGCAAACCGTATAATGTAACCAAGACGCTGCAATATAACTCGTCGGCAAGTATTCAACTGCAGATGCCGCTCTACAGCCAGACGGCGCTTACGGCATTGAGCATATCAAAGACTCTTGACCAACTCAACACTCTTTCGTACACCAAGGCTAAAGAGGACCTCATTGTACAGATAAGCAAGATGTATTATCTGGCACAAAACACTGAGGAGCAAATCGGTATCATCAAGGATAATATAAAGCGACTTGAAGAACTGCGCGATATCACTCAGGCTTTCCACGACAACGACATGGCACTTAGCGTAGACGTGAAGCGCGTAAACGTAAACCTTGAAAACCTCAGCGTACAGTACGATAACGCCAAGGCAATGCTTACTCAGCAATATAATATGCTGAAGTATGTAATAGACTATCCTGCCGATAAAGACATCGTTGTAGAAAAGGCCGACATAGAGAAGACTGACATGGCAAACCTGAACGGACTGGACGAGAATCTATCTGAACTTCAGTTGCTAAGACAGCAGCAAACCCTCGCCGAACAGCAGAAAAAGCTTGCCAAGAGCGGTTATATGCCAACGCTTGCCCTTGTAGGCAACTGGACATACACTGCCTATACCGATAAATTCAAGAACTGGTTCCACTCTGGCGAATCAAATCATTGGTATAAATCGAACGGTATCGGACTGACACTGCGCATCCCTATTTTCGACAGCTTTGAGAAACGTTCTAAAGTAAGAAAGGCGCAAATAGACGTAGACAACGCCAAGCTATCTTACGAAAACGCACTGAAAGGTATGCAAACACAATATATCAACGCCGTAAACGACCTTGCCAACAATCAGCGTAACTTTAGCAAGCAGCGCGACAACTATCTGCTTGCAGAGGATGTATATAAGGTGACAAGCGACAGATATCGCGAAGGCATAGCCTCGATGACCGAAGTGCTGCAGGATGAAATGAACATGAGTAGCGCTCAGAATAATTATCTCACTGCTCACTTTAACTACCAAGTATCGAATTTGACATTGCTCAAACTCACAGGACAGTTAGACAAACTCACAAAGTAAATTTTGTGAGCGAACAGCCTATAACGATTGGAATTAATCAATTTTGAATTTACAAGCAACATATAACAATGGAAACTAATAACAGTAACAACAATAACGATAAGACCACTCAGTCTACACACGAAGCAACAGCCAAACAGCTTAAAAAACAACGCATACGCCAATTGGCAGTCAGCCTCATCGGAGTGGTTATTCTGGTATGGGGTATCGTAAAGATAGTCTGCATGTTCATGGACTACAAAAACAACGAAAAGAGCGACGATGCCCAGATAGAACAGTATATCTCGCCCATCAATATGCGTGCATCGGGATATATCAAGAAAATCTATTTCAAAGAACATCAAGACGTGAAGAAAGGCGATACCCTGCTCGTACTCGACACTCGCGAGTATAGTATCCGTGTAATGGAAGCCGAAGCCGCACTTAAGGACGCTATGGCTGGAGCAAACGTTGTAGACGCATCGCTGCAAACCACACAGACATCGGCCACAGTATACGAAGCTTCTATAGCCGAAATTGAAATTCGTCTTGCCAAACTTGAGAAAGACCGCCAGCGCTATCAGAACCTTGTAGCTCGTAATGCAGCAACACCTATACAGCTTGAACAAATAGAAACTGAATATAACGCAACAAAGAAGAAACTTGATGCCGTACGCCGCCAGCAGAAAGCTGCTTACTCGGGCGTAAACGAAGTACAGACACGTAAGAAGAATACAGAAGCTGCCATAGAACGCACTCAGGCTGCTCTTGAAATGGCTAAGCTAAACTTATCGTACTGCATTGTTACCGCTCCATGCGACGGAAAGTTAGGCAGACGCGCTCTCGAAGAAGGTCAGGCAGTAAATGCCGGACAGACTATCACATATATTATACCTAATACAGAAAAATGGGTGATTGCCAACTACAAAGAAACACAAGTAGAGAAACTATATGTAGGTCAGAAGGTAATTATGACAGTCGATGCCTTTAAAGGTAAGGAATTTGAAGGTCGTATCACCGCTATATCTGGTGCTACAGGTTCTAAATACTCGCTCGTACCTACCGATAACTCTGCCGGCAACTTCGTGAAAATACAGCAGCGCGTACCGGTACGCATAGAGTTTGAAGGTCTCTCTAAGGAAGACAACGAAAAGTTGGCTGCCGGAATGATGGTCGTAGTAAAAGCTCAACTTTAAGAAATGACACAAGCAGAAATATATACGGCAGTGCCCGAGCATATGCCTAAGAACTTCCCGTTCTACAACTGGGTGCCCAAGCCCCTTGGCATCGCCTTCCTCGTCATCCTTTTCATACCTATCATGACGGTAAGCGGTGCATACACCGTCAACAGTAGTGAGATGGTGGGGGGACTTGGTATCCAGTCTGAACACATAGCCTTCATCAGCTTCGTCACATCAATAGGTATGGCAGCGTTCTCACCGTTCTTTTATTCGCTGGTGAGTGTGCGCCGCCAAAAGATGATGAGTCTTGTAGGATTCTCCATTCTGGCAGTGCAGAGCTATATATGCGCCAACACTGATAGTCTGTTCATCCTGGCTCTCAACAGCCTCATCATGGGATTTGTACGCCAAACGCTGCTGATGTGCAACCTCTTCACGCTCATCAAGTACGGATTCGGCATTGAGGCAACACGCAACGTAACTCCGGGAAACGAACCTAAAGACGAAGCGGGATGGGATGCCCTCGACACCGAAAAGAAAGCGAGTCAGCCTATCATCTACTTCTTCTTTATGTTACTGGGACAGATAGGTACATGGATTACCGCATGGTTTGCCTACAATTATCATTGGCAGATGGTGTATTACGCTATGCTTGGGTCTATACTCGTGGCATTACTTATAACGTTAGTATGTATGCCTTATAACCCCTACCCCACAAAGCACTGTCCGCTGTCGTTTTCTAAGTTCGGCAATGTGGTAGTGTTCTGCCTGATGTGCTGCTCATTCGTTTACGTTACGGTATATGGCAAGGTGTACGATTGGTATGATAGTCCCAACATCCGCTGGGCAACGGTTATTTGCGTATTGTCATCGCTTTTGTTCTTCTATCTGGAGAAGACACGCCGCTCACCTTACTTTATGCTCAAGGCATTCAAGTCGCGCAGCATACAGGGCGGAATTCTGCTCTTCATCGGACTGATGATATGCAACTCCAGCTCCATGCTTGTAAATATATTCGTAGGCGTAGGAATGAAAACCGATCAGATTCAGGTAGCAGCCTTAGGCAACTGGGTTCTATTAGGTTATTTCATAGGCACGGTAATAATACTTATACTCAATAATAAAGGCGTTCACTTTAAATGGTTCTTCGCCCTCGGCTTCCTGCTGATAGCCGCAGCTTCGCTGTTCATGTATTTCGAAGTACAGACAGCAGGAATGTTAGAGCGTATGAAATGGCCCGTGATAATACGCGCAACGGGAATGATGCTACTATACTCGCTCATCGCCGTATATGCCAATCAGCGTATGCCGTATAAACTGCTCTCTACATGGGTGTGCATCATGCTTACCGTGCGTATGGTGATAGCTCCGGGCATTGGTTCGGCTCTTTATCAAGTAGTTTTCCAGCATCGCCAGCAATACTACATTACTCGCTATGCTCACGATTATGACCGCACCAACACAGAGACTGCTGCTACATACGACATGACCGCACGCGGAATGCAATATCAAGGCAAGAGCGAAACAGAAGCGCAAAATATGGCAGCCATGTCTACTAAAGGTAAAGTGCAAGTACAGGCTACGCTATCGGCTATCAAAGAAATATCGGGTTGGACAATTTACGTATGCGTCATCCTGGCAGGACTGATGCTCGTAGTGCCTTGGCCCAAAAGAGATATTTCGAAGGATACTAAAGAATGGTACATTGATTATTAGTTTAAAGCCAACACATCCTTTTTTTCATTAACTTCGCCACAAACATTCGGCAGAAGCAATGAAAAACGGAAGCAATGACATAAATATACTCGAGCAGCAGATGACCAATAATGAGGACATCTGCTGCTCGTGTGGCATTATAGACTCTTTTCCAAAAGCCTTTTTCGACAATTATAAAATTGCCGACGTGGGCATCATCGTATGTACATCGGGCAAATTCACCATCCGCTGCGAAGATGTGGAATATGTGGTAAACAAAGGCGAAACGGCATTCCTCTCGCACGATGTACATTTCTCAGTTACCAAGCGCAGCGCTGATTGCTCTGTGGCCATTATCTTATATCGTGCAGACTCAATACGCAACATTTTGGGTATTACCATCGTAGGAATGAAGTTTATAGAAATGCTAAATCCACGCAATTGCTGGGTAATGCACACCGGACATGAAGACGAGCTGACAAAGTATTCCGAACTGTTGGCATTGAACAACAGCAATAATAATGTCTTTGCCGCCAACGAGCGCAGACTTCTACTGCTGTCGCTCACCTATAGGCTTTGTAATATATTCCACGAAATATCGAAAGACAATGACAATGCCTCAAGTCGCAAACTTGAAATCTATATGCAACTGATACAACTGATAGACCAATATTACACCTGCGAACGTGGCGTACGGTTTTATGCCGACCGCCTGTGCCTGTCGCCAAAATATCTAACCTCGCTCGTCAAATCGGTATCGGACAACAGTGTACAGGAACTTGTATTCAAGGCTATAACAAAAAAAGCTATTTCCCTAATTACCACTACCGATAAGAGTATTAAGGAAATAGCCGATTATCTGAATTTTCCCAATGCGTCAGCCTTCGGCACATTCTTCAAGAAACAAGTGGGAATGTCACCTATAAACTATAGACAGAAGGAAGGTTAGCGTACCGCTTTCTTATTCTTTACGTACGGACATAAAAAAAGGAGTACCGCTGTACTCCAACCTTTGTTAACCTTAAATCTAATACTATGAAAAACACGATGCAAATATACGGACTTTCCCGTATCCTCCAAGCGATGAAGGGTAAAAATATATGTTGTATAACACGTTTTAACAAAACGCGCAAATCACAAAAGAGGATTTAACAAACAGAAAGCCACCTCCGCCCACAGCATTTCGCATCGGCAGAGGTGGCTTTAGCCTATATCGTAAAAAGAATTACTTCAGTTCAACGATTTCCTTACGAGCCACTTCAAGAGCTTCGTTTATATTGCTACAGATATTTTCCTTACCCAGCAATTTATAGAATCCTGAACGCTCTAACACGGCATGAACGCGCGGATTTACACCCGAAAGAATAATATGTATGTTCTCCTTCTGCGACATCTCGCACAGAGTTACGAGGTTATGAATACCGGTAGAATCTATAAACGGTACTCTACGCATACGGATGATACGAATCTTTGGACGATCGCCTATGCTTGCCATGACTTCTTCAAACTTAGTAGCGATACCGAAAAAGTAAGGACCGTTGATTTCGTACACCTCTACACCTTCAGGAATAATAAGATGCTCTTCGTGAACTACCAAGTCCGATTCGTTTTCAGGAGCGATTTCATCGGTAATAACAGAAATCTGAGTAGTCTCCATTACACGTTTCATAAACAATACGCAGGCTATAACCAAACCTACCTCGATAGCTACAGTAAGGTCGAAGATTACTGTCAGGAAGAAAGTGATAAGCAACACTGTAACATCCGACTTAGGGTTCTTCAATAGGCCCTTGAACACACGCCATCCGCTCATGTTATACGATACGACAACCAAGACTCCAGCCAAGCACGCCATAGGAATGTATTGTGCCAACGGCATAAGGAAAAGCAGGATAAGCAGCAATACTACCGCATGAACGATACCTGCTATCGGAGTACGTCCGCCGTTGTTGATATTAGTCATGGTACGCGCAATAGCTCCCGTAGCCGGTATACCGCCGAAAATAGGAGATGCGATATTAGCTATACCCTGAGCAATAAGCTCGGTATTAGAATCGTGACGGTCGCCTATCACACCATCGGCAACGGCTGCCGACAGCAATGATTCGATAGCTCCCAACACGGCAATTGTAATAGCTACAGGGAAGAGATTCTTAATAGCCTCCCAGTTGAGCGACGGAACAGCGGCTTCGGGCAACTCGGCCTTGATGCTGAAACGGTCGCCGATAGTATCGATACAATCGATGCCGGCATACATCTTCATGCAATATACCGCAGCGGTAACCAACACGATAGCTACCAACGAGCCTGGTATCTTTTTAGAGAACTTAGGAGTAATGGCAATGATGAACACGCTGACTACGCTAACCAAGAAGTTCCACCAGTTAACCGTATCGAAATGCTTGAAATAAACCATCCACTTACCAATGAAGTCGCCCGGCACCTTGTCGCCACCAAACTGCAATCCGAATACATCGGCTATCTGAGTAGTGAAAATAGTGACAGCGATACCGCTGGTAAAACCGATAATGATAGGATAAGGAATAAACTTAATGACCGTACCCAACTTAAACACCCCGAGCAAAACAAGCAGCACGCCAGCCATCATGGTAGCCACCATCAATCCCTCGATGCCATACTGCTGAATGATTCCGTAGATAATTACGATAAACGCACCTGTAGGCCCGCCAATCTGCACCTTGCTTCCGCCAAAGAAAGAGATGATAAAACCTGCTACGATAGCTGTGATAATACCCTTTTCCGGACTAACTCCCGAAGCGATACCGAAAGCGATGGCAAGAGGAAGTGCCACGATGCCGACAATTATACCGGCCATCAGGTCGGTAGTGAAATCTGTTTTCGAATAGTTCTTCAATGTAGAAAACAGTTTCGGCTTAAAATCGAATTTCTGCATTTTTTGTATTTTATTGTAAATTTCTGAAAGAGCTGCAAAATTATATAAAATCAGGCACTTATTTAAAGAAAGCCGCAACATATTGCTAAAAAGCCTTATCGCTCATGCTTATGCAATACATATTTCATTCTCCACACCAAGAATGAAAAGATTCTGTCTAAAGTAACATTTTATGCCATTCTCACTAAATTAAAACTATAATAGCCTACAGAGTAGCGTTTATAACGCCCATTTAGAATACATTTTATACTTATGTAATACACTTTTACTAAATCAGGCAAAACGCATTCTGCTTTCAAAAGAACTTTTACATGTTTAATATTTTAAAGAATCGGCCTCAAAAGGCATTCTGAAGGGGGTTAAAAAACAATGCGAAAGAATAAAAAAAGAATGTGAGTCGCAAAAAAAAGATTTCGATGAGTCAAGTGAAGCATTGCGATGAGTTGATTGAATCATCTCAATGTTTTTTCCGCACATTAAAGAATAAATTCTCTGTGGCTAATTTTTACTATTAACTAAACATAGTCTATAATTTAATGCCTAAAATAAGCTATAATAACATTATATTAATCACAATATATAATATAGGTATACTATATAAAAACGTATAGTTCAGACAAATGAAATGAAAATAATTCTTAAAATCAATTTTGTAATGATTACAATTTAAAATATTATTCTTATATTTGTGATACAATAAAACGAAAGAAAAGTATAACCGACTAAATAACTAACGATTATGGGAAGAAGTATTAAAGGAACAAGAACTGAAAAGAATTTGGGAATCTCTTTTGCAGGTGAATCACAAGCAAGAATGCGCTACAACTATTTTGCAAGCGCAGCTAAAAAAGAAGGTTTCGAACAGATTTCGGCTATCTTTACCGAAACTGCCGACCAGGAAAAAGAACACGCTAAGCGTATGTTCAAATGGCTTGAAGGAGGCATGGTAGAAATTACCGCTTCTTATCCGTCGGGAAAAATAGGCACTACACTTGAGAACCTTAAAGCGGCTGCTGCTGGCGAAAAGGAAGAGTGGATGCTGGATTATCCTAAATTTGCCGACATAGCCGATGAAGAAGGTTTTCCTGGAATCGCAAAGATGTATCGCGAAATTGCTGTGGCAGAAAGAGGACACGAAGAAAGATATGCAGCTCTGGCCAAGAATGTAGAAGAGGGCAAAGTATTCAAGAAAGATACTGAAGTGGTATGGCAATGCCGCAACTGCGGATACCTGCACGTAGGCACCGAAGCTCCCGAAGTTTGTCCGGCATGTTTGCATCCGCAAGCTTACTTCGAAGTGAAGAAGAATAACTATTGATAGAGAATACCACCACTGTAAAAAGACGTTAGTTCGATATAATCGGCAACTTAATGTGTTGATAATTATATCGAATTAACGTCTTTTCTTGTTTATAATAGCTGCCCTTCTCAAAAAAAATCACGAATATTGCAAAACGTACAATCCATTAAACAAAAGACTTATGAGAAAAACACTGATTACTTTATTCTGCTTCTGCTTGGGGTTGCAACTTTTACACGCACAGCGCAACCCGGAACTATCGCTCGATCCATCGAAAGCCGAATGGTTTCGTGAAGCCAAATTCGGAATGTTCATTCACTGGGGCTTATACTCCATGCTGGAAGGTAGCTACAACGGACGAACACTGCCCGACAAGTCACTAAAGAACGGCGACAGTTGGTATGCGGAGTGGATTCACCCACGGCTGGAAATACCTAAGCAAGAATACCAAAAACTGAAAGACCGCTTTAATCCTACAGGCTATAATGCCGAAGAATGGGTACTCGAAGCGAAAAATGCCGGCATCCGCTACATAGTAATTACTTCTAAGCATCACGAAGGGTTTGCTTTATGGGATTCAAAAGTATCAAAATATACCATCGCACACACGCCATATAAAAAGGACTTGCTACAACAGTTAGTAGATGCCTGTAAGAAGCATGACATGAAGTACGGTTTCTACTACTCGCATTGGCTTGACTGGGAAGATCCGGATGCTCCGTTTACACAATGGGAACAGCCGCGACGCTCTGATAGCGATTTCGAGAAGTACTGGCAACGTAAGGTATTGCCTCAAGTAAAAGAACTATTGGTGAAATTTAATCCCGACTTGTTGTGGTTTGATACTTGGGGAGATAATGACCACATCACCCCTCAACGCCGCGATGAGCTGATTCGCCTTATACGTAAGAACAGCAACAAATGCCTCATCAACGGACGAATCTGCTACAGCAATCCGGGAGAAAACATCGACTTTCTGGAGATGGGCGACAATGCTTATCCAAGCAGCATATTAGATCGTCCTTGGCAATCGCCGGCCACTATGCAACATTCATGGGGATATCACGCTAAAGACTTTAATTGGAAATCGGCCGACAAGATGGTGGAATATTTGGTGCAGTGTACTTCGAGAGGCGGAAATTATTTGCTTAACATCGGTCCTAAGGGCGATGGAACCTTGCCTATTCCTGCCGTACGTCGCTTACGCGAAATCGGAGCTTGGATGTTGGCTAACAATGAAGCGATATATGGCACCCAACCTATCCGCATAGATGCTCCTAAAGGAGTATATCTATCGCAAAAGACCGTAGAAGGCAAACATTATATGTATATATTCATGGCGCAACCTATCAGCCAACTTACATTAGCCGTAAACGGAACCGGCGATTGTAAGGTCTTAGAGACAGGGCAACCCATCACTTACAAAAACTACGGAGACGCTGTTTGCTTAGATATTCCCGAAAATCTGTTCAAAGATTCGTCTCTACAGGTACTGAAATTGGAAATTAAGTAATAATAAAGAAAATAATTACAAGTTATCGCCCATGCGAAAAACAAGATTTCTTCTCGCATGGGCGATAAAACGACGAACTGACGAAGATTTCTTTCGAAAAAGGCGTTTAAAAGTGGAAACACAAAATAAACTGAGGTTCAATAAATTAACACAATATCAACCGATGCGTGAAAAACTTTTTTCATATTTCTTGCAAAAAAGTTGCACTAAACATTTGGTAGTTTCAAAAATAGTCGTACCTTTGCAACCGCAATCGAGAGAGAAAGCAACGAAACAAAAACATAATGGTGCGTTAGTTCAGTTGGTTAGAATACATGCCTGTCACGCATGGGGTCACGGGTTCGAGTCCCGTACGCACCGCAGATATCCTGCTTCATTTATTTGAAGTGGGATATTTTTTTTGTCTTTCTACGCATGGCTCAGAAAGGAATGGTAAAAAAATAAGGTTGTATGTTTTGACGCATACAACCTTATTTTTTAACGAAAACAGATTATTTTAAATACTCTTTCAAGGTAGAGAGGATTCTTTCTCCACGAAGGTCTCTGTCGATGATAATGCCATCCAGATTAATCACGAACGAAGCGGGGATGGCGCTTACGTTATAATCTTTAGCTATTTCGCTGTTGCGAATACCTTTCAAGTCGGACAGGTTGAGCCATTCTATATTGTATTTCTCTACATCGCTAACCCATCTCTCTCGCTTATCGTCCATCATGAGGGTGATGAAAACTATATTCTTATCTTTCAACGTTTCGTAAGCCTTACGGATGAAAGGAATCTCTTTCTTACACCAGCTGCACCATGATGCGCTGAACTCCAAGAATATGTATTTCCCTTGGAAATCAGAAAGTGAATGTTCTTTTCCGTTCAGGTCTTTAGCGGTAAAGTTGATAGCCAGCTTGCCGGTTGCCACCTTCTGCTCTTTGGCTATATACCTACGGAGTATGGTCAGATAATAAGAGTCTTGCAACGAAGCGTCCATACGTTTGCACAATGTTTCTAATTGCTCTATAGTCAGCAAACCAGAGTAATCATTCAACAAAGAGGTCATCGCTTCACTCTTGCTTCTTCCTTTTTCATTCAACAAATATTCGAAAGCCGCAAAAAGAGCCTCACACTGCTGAGCTTGCAACTTAGGAGAAGCACTGTTTTTTTCCAAAAACTCTTTTTGAACCTTGTCGCTTGCCAGCTTGTACTTCTTATATGCTTCCGAACCTTTAAACTCGTCTACCAAAGCTTCGTATTCGGCCTGCAACGGAGCATTAGAATAAGTAGCAATATATCTCCGTCCGTCAGCTTTAAAATCAACACCCATATCTCCGGGCTGAAGGTACATATCGCTCATGGCTGCGTCTATTCCGTTCATCTTACGCACAAAGAGAAATCCACGCATACTATTTTCGAGTCTGCCTTTCAATATAAAGATATCGTTTTTCACATCGCAGCTATCTACCAATCTGCTTTCGGGATGTGATGTGTAAAGATAAGCACGTCCGCCGTTAAATCCATGAATGTTTCCTTTCAAGCTGAAAGGAGAAGTGTTCATCTCTTCCAAGTGCTTGGCTACGGTCTTAATCATATTTTCTCCGCGCAAGTTGTTGGCTACAATTTTACCTTCTGGCGAAATCAAGAAAATCATAGGAATGCCGTGTACGTTATAAGCGTTGGTTACTTCCGAATTAAATGCTTTCAAATCGGAGATTACCGGCCAAGGCAAGGCAAGTTCCTTCACGTCTTTTTCCCATTTTTCCTTTTTATCGTCAAGGTTGATTGTGAACATCTGGAAGTTCTTATCGTCTTTATGGGCTTCGTATACCTTCTTCAGGAAAGGAATCTCTTTTTTACACCAACCGCACCACGATGCGCTAAACTCCATAAGTACGTACTTGCCGCGATAGTCGGACAGACGATACTGCTTGCCGTCAATGTCTGATAGGCAAAAATCATAAGCATCTCTGCCTACAGCTATTTTCTCCTGACGTGCCAACTCTTCTTTGCAGTATTTGATGTAGACATTGCTATCCATAGATGGAGAGAACTTTGCCAACGCAGTTTTCAGTTTTTTAGAGTCATTCATCAGATAGTCGTAAACGTAGTATGCCACTACCTTACTTTCCGCAAAATTAGGCAGTTGCATGATATACGAATAGACATCATCGAACGATTGCTTATATAATACTTCCAACGAATCTCTCAACGCCTTGTTGCCGAAAGCCTTTCCATACTGATAACGAAGCGAAGCGTATCTGCTGAATACGGGCTTTCCTTCTTTTTCGATACGTTGGTATTCATCGTTAGTAGATGAACCGGTGATGGTTAAACTACGCAGATCTTTTCCTTTTACCTGCACGCACGGTGAGTTATCGAGGAAGATACTAAATGTACCAATAAAATCTTCTTTGTTCTTATATAAAGAATATGTCACCAGACAAGGGTCTTTCAACTTACCGGTATGCACTGTCTTTCCACCTTTCAGCTGCAGAGTATCAGTAAACCAAGCGGTAGTGTTAGGTACTCGCTCGCTCACCATAATCCTGCCACCCGACTGATTGCCCAATTGAATGTTTACTTTATAACCATTCTCTTTTTGCGCCTGCATACCTCCCGACAGTAACGTCAGGAGGAAAAATAAGCATATAGATTTCAGTTTCATAATTCTGTTTCGTTAATCGGGTATATACCATTGTATACCAACCTTATAGTTTATCATAGTCACATTGCCAAAGGCTGCTTCTTTCTTACTGCCATCAATAAGGGCACCGTCGCCTACTACTGATACATCCAATAACATAAAGTCACACTTAGACGGATCGTTGCTGTTTTCTACGGCTACGGCTAATTGTTCATGATTCATCGGATTAAGAGCGATAGCCTTGATAGTACGGTCAAAATGACAACCCTCTAATTTCTTCACAGTATTTCCGTCGGTACTGTAGTTGTAAGCATAAAGTTCATTGCCCGAAGTGAAGTAAACATACGGACGGTTCTTACAAATAGCCCATTTTGTATTTTCCTTAATCAATGACGGTTCTGGGAATACTCTTTCATTTTCCGATCCATATACTTTAGTTCTCCATCCGTTAAAATAAAAGTTATGCACATAGTATTGTCCGTCATTACCTTTTAAGAAGGTGATAAATCTGTCAAGAGGTGCATATGTATATGTTGGACCACCGGCAATCAGAGTCTTGCCCATATTGTTAGGATTAAACTTCTTACCACTATCGTTCTTATAATTGAAATCCTGTATTTCTCCGTTACGTATCAGTTTATAACTCTGACTCTTCAAATCAAAAGTAATGATATCGCTTGAATACATAATATTACCGCGAATTGTAATGGGGCTTAATTCATAATCACCCGGCACCGGCATACGTACAAACTTACCTTCATGGTAATTCGCATCCCAAGTGTTTTCAACATAACGCGTATACAGTTTTCCATTATTGAACAGATAATCCCAGTTCATTACACACTCCAAATTTGTCGGCGCAAAATTATCGGGCATTCCTTCCAAGAATTCATCTTTAGTATATACTACTCGCTTCAAGCTGTTTCCATCCAAATCGAGTGAATAATTAGGACCTTGGGGCAATCCGATAAATACTTCACCTGTTACTTCACTATACGGAGTCCAGTGTTCTTTTACCATTACTGCTCCCTTAGGCAACTTTTCACCATTTGCGGTTTCGTATATGTTGACCGTCTTCACGTATAAACGATAAGTCAGAATAATCCGGTTCATCGCTCAACACAAACCAGCCTGCAGCCAATTCTGATGTTACATCAAGGGTAAACATCTTCATAGTGCGTACACCCGATTCATTATCGATTACCGAAAAATCGGCATATTGTCCAGGTTTTACATCCAAAGTGACTATTATATCCAAATCTTTTTCTGTTGAAATCACTTTGTTATTTACTCGCCATTCATAAGAAACATCTTTCAACTCACCATCGGGCCATTCCAATGTTACCGGAATCTGTAACTGCGTGTTAACATAAGCGGTACATTTTTCTGGAATGCCGGAAATAACAGGTCGAGGCAAAGAACTGTAATCGTAGTTGCCTTTATCTTTGTAACAACAAGATAAACCTACAGTTAAAAGCAATAGGCATATATTGATTAGTAACTTTTTCATAATCTATCTTAGTTTTTAATTATCCAACAATAGGTACAGTCATCTGTTCTCCGTTATCTTCTGTTTGAGGATGCTCTATCAACCAATATTTAAACATGGTTACATATCCACGCATATCAGAATATTCCATTGTACCGCCATCTTTAACCAAAGTAAGATCATCCTTACCAGTTACTTGAATAAACAAACGGAATTTCTTATCGCTGTATATTCCCAATCCGCTACTGATATGCCATGAGTCCCACCAAGTTGGTTGAGTAAGCTTATCAGTAATGACAAGTTTTGCCTTGCGGTTATTTATCAGACCCGGTTTAAAATCCGACGATTCTTGTACAGCGAAGATAGCTTTTACACTTTTTCCGCTGAGTGATGCAGATTTCATGACGTGTACTTTTAAGTAGCCAATACTATCGTTGGCTTTTACTGTCAACTCATCAGTAGATACATTAAAATCCACTCCCTCCTTAGCCGTACTTTCTTCGGGTACGAACTTAACAGAGAAATGACGGTCTCTGTCTTCAAGCCGAGAAATGATATTCAGTTTTATATCAACCTCTCCTTCGGTCAAGGAAGGATTGTATGCAAAAGAGAACGTAGTACTATCGTTTTCACTCTTATTGAAGTGGATATAATTCTCCGACTGATAAGTGTCAAAGCCTTCTTGCGAACATCCGTAGAAAGATCCTAAGCAAACAACCAGAAGGAGGTATATTATTTGTTTCTTTTTCATAATTCATTAATATTTTAGATAATCTTCAATACGGTTTCCAAATTCTACTTCATTGGCACTCATAGGCAAACATCTCTGTTGCTGTGTAAGTTGCAAATCCTGACCATTTCTTGGAATTGCCAAGTTATGGCTCTTGTACCAATAGAACATTTGTCCTTCACCTAAGAATTCGCGCTTAGCTTCTGTTGTCAAGTCTTTAACAAAAGCTTCGTAAGAATCTGTTTTCACCGTCTGAGATGCGCCTCTCATCTTACGTACTTTTTTCAAATATTCTACAGCTTCATCTTTATTAGACTCATAGCTACAGTCGGCAGCGATAAAGTACATTTCTGTCAAGCGAATCATAGGGATTATACCTGAATTAGAAGTACTGCTACTTGTCTTGGCGTACTTATAACTGATTGTTTTATTGTTATTTGTGCTTTCACCTATAAGATTCTTTCTGAAATCGTCTGCATCAGGATATAATTCATTGGGATTTAGAAGAATCAAGCTGTTTTGACTGCTCGCATCATATCCGTAGAAGTTAGATTTTACATCTAATCCTTCAAGTGCAAATATCAACTCGTTTTGCATTACCACATCACGCTTACTCAATTCTACAGTAAAATCGCTTTCTTTAGTGAAAGTAAAGCGTCCTTCGTCGGCAGCCGCAATAACTTCCTTAGCATACTGAAGAGCCAATTCATCGTTGCCCATATAGTAATATATGCGTGCCATCAAAGCGGTTACCGCAAAATAGTTCATACGGTAAGCACGATAAGAAGCAAAGGTATCGTTATTGTCTTGCGGCTGTACAAAATGGTAAATGGGGTCTTTAAAGTTATCATAGAACACAGGGTCTATGTCTTTCAACAAGCCACGAGCAGTCTCCAAGTCGGCAAGAATCTTTCCTAAGATTTCTTTAGTCTTTAACTGAGGATGAATTCTCTGCTTAAAACTTTCGGCATAAGGTATACCCATTGCATCTGGATATTCCTTGTAGTTTAAGGCAAATCCACGCAACAAGTCGAAGTGAAGGTAAGCACGCAGGGCCAACGCTTCTCCTTTGATAAGTGCATAGTGATTGTCAGTAAACTCTTCAGGCTGACGCTCAGCGAGTTTTTCCAGTAATATGTTACAGTTGGCAATGGTATTGTAATTGCCCAACCAAATGTTATCAATTACATCGCGTACGTTTCCGTTCTCGTAATTGTAAAGGCTTGCCTCATAAAGTAAATGAGACTTATTGGTATACGTAGTATAATATTGAGCCAAAACATCCATTAAACCGAAAGTAAGATTACACCCGTAAGTATTAGCTTCGGTCATAGAAATATAGATACCATACAGAACCGATTCATATCCATCAGTGGTACTGAATATTTTTTCCGCACTGACTTGTGCCTGAGGTACAACATCCAACCAATCGTTACAGCTTGTTGTTGAGAAAGTTAGGCAGGCACCGAGTAATAAACTTGCTATTTTATTTCTTTTCATTGTAGTGTTCTTTTAGAATTGTACTTGTACGCCAAAATTGAATGTATGCGAGAATGGGTAATCAAGACCTCTTTCTCGTTTAATAGAAGACCAATAAGCAAGGTCTTCAACCAAGAAAGTAAATTTCAGACGCTCCATAGCCCATTTACGAGACAACTTAGTAGGTACTGTATAAGCGATACTCAACGATTTGAATTGAAGAACATTATTATCCTGAATCATACGTGAAGTCAACTCTGTACGGCTGTTATCGCGTATGTCTTTGAAGAATGCTACATCGCCAGGCTCTTTCCAACGGTCGTACAACACGCGGCGGTCGGCATTATATATCAAGCTGGCATTTTCTACACGGTCTACCAAAGTCTGGTTATATAGTTGTCCTCCGCATTCATACAAGAAACTCATGTTTACATTAAAGCCTTTCCAGTCAGCGTTCATACCGAATGAACCCTGTACCTTAGGAGCAGTATCACCACATGCTACCTTGTTGGCTGCACTCCACTTATAAGTAGGATTTCCGTTCAAGTCGAGATAAACCTCTTTACCATTCATCGGATTTATACCCAACGAACGAACAGCGTAAATGGTTGTTGTTGATTCACCTTCCTTAAACTGCACCTGTGGTTTAGCAGTTTCATAGCGTTTTCCGTATTCTGCCTGATAGTTATCTTGGTCTTTATCAATCTTCTCATTACGCGCTTTCAACGAGTTCGAAATTTCCTTGATAATGTTCTTGTTATGAGCCATAGTTCCGAATACAGATACGGTCAAATCTTTAGAACGATAAGGGAATGCTCGCAAATTCAATTCGTATCCTCTGTTTGTCAGTTTACCTACATTTGCACGGTAATAAGCGAAACCGCTTGACTGAGGCAGTGTTACGTTAGAAAGCAAGTTGTTCGTCAACTTATCGTAATAGCTGAAGCGTGCAGAAATTAATCCTTTAAGGAATTCAGCTTCCAAATTAATATCCCATGAACGAGTCTTTTCCCATTTTAACTCATCGTTTCCATAGGTTGTAATAATAGCTCCTAAGCCACCGCCATAGTATTTACCTTTATAGTAGTTGAACATATTCTGTGCTTCGTACGGAGAGAAAGAAGCCTTACCTGTTTCACCAATATTGGTAGTAAGTTTCAAATGATTAACGATGTCTTTTATGCTAAACCATTTCTGATTATGTATGTTCCAACCAATACCTGCCGACCAGAACGGAGCGAAATGAGAATCCTTACCAAATGAAGAAGAACCGTCCAAACGTCCTGACAAATCGAACAAGTAGATATTATTATAAGTATAGTTGAAGTTTACAAACGAACCGAACAGACGCGACAAACCTTCTTCGCCATCGGGCGACTGATTCAAGAACTCCTTACCGAAAGATACATAATCCATATTACCAGAAGGGAAACCTATTACAGAGAATCCTACATTTGCATATTTGTTTTCTGTAACATTAACTCCTAAAGCCGCATTAAGGAAGTGAGGACCGAAGTTTTGACTGTAAGTCATCAACGCATTGGCATCTAATGTATGGCTGCGCTGGTCATAGTTGTGTGCTTCTCCTCTTTTTAAAACTCCTTCTCCATCTGTGTATTGAGAGATATTGTATCGTACTGACGCAGGGTCGATAAAACTGTAATCGTGATCATTACGCAGTGTATAAGAAAGTTGTCCCTTGAAACGAAAATGTTCTGTGATGTACCACTCAATGTTAAAGTTATCTGTTACTTCAAGATATTCAGATTCATCACGGTTGTTCAACTGTGCTTCAACCAAAGGGTTACGTAATACATAAGTAGTAGCAACATACTTTTCGTATTGCTTAATCATATTACCGTTATCATCATAAACAGGCCAATAAGGATTCGTTTTTACATATTCAGAGAATGAGCCATAGGGTGATTCTTGTGACTTTACTTTAGATACCGACAAGTTATTTCTGAACAATACTTTATCCTTCCAGTTATACTGAAGATTCACATCAATGCCCAAACGGTCACGAAAAGAATCCTTCATCACACCTGGATTATTCTGATAGTTGGCCGAAATGCCATAGCGGATGTTTCTATCACCACCTTCCAAATATAAAGAGTGCTTTTGTCCCATTACAGTCTGAATAGGCTGAGAGAGCCAGTAGGTATCTACTCCTCTCTTTACGTTACGCAAACGCAAAGAATAGTCCATATCCAATTTTTGCTGTGTGAATGGGTCGGTAGATTCATATTCACCTGCAAGACGTTCTGCTTCTAACTTCTCTGCAGCGTTCATCAGGTTATAGTCGCGCAAGTCGGGAGTCTGTACAAGACCGTCGAATTTATAGCTTATGCGCAAACGTCCTTGCTCCGGAGCTTTAGTAGTAATAACTACCACACCGTTGGCAGCACGCGATCCGTAAATAGCGGTAGCCGACGCATCTTTCAAAATAGTTACGCTGGCTACACGGTCCATATTCAAGTCGTATACTTTTTCTGCTGTTACTTCATAACCATCCAAGATGAAAGTAGGTTGGTTAGGATCGTTCTTAAGGTTTGTTTCAGAGATAGAGCCGAAACCAGAGTCGCCACGAATACGCATCTTAGGAACCGAATTAGGGTTTGAACCGGCAGAGATATCTTCTTGCAGCTTAAAAGAAGGGTCGAATACCTGCAAAGCGCTCATCAAGTTGGTATTAGAAACCTTTTCCAAATCAGCCTTAGCAACACTGATAGCGTTGCCGGTAAAGCTCTGCTTGTTTTTGGTATAATAACCGTTTACAACAACTTCGTCCATAGCTTCGGCATCCTCAACAAGAGTGATGTTCAGATTATCTTGGCCCTTAAAAAGAACAACCTGAGTTTTCATACCAATGAAAGACACAATCAGATGCTGACCAGGCTTTGCCTTAAGTGTAAACTTACCGTTCATATCGGTAGTGGCACCCACATTTTTTTCTTCCTTTACAGCAACGTTTACACCAGGCAGCGGATCGCCAAGACCGTCAACAACTTTACCATTTACCTGTTTCTTATCTCCATCTTTATGGCGAATGCGGTAAAGAGTTATAGTATTATCATCGATGTTATATCCAAATCCGGCTGACTTAAAGATACGGTCAAGAACGTTTGTCAAAGACTCGTTCTTTGCTGTTACGTTAATAGAAGGTATACTTTTAATCTGCTCATTATTATACACGAAATTCAGCTTTGTCTGATGATGCAAAGCATCGAATAATTCTTTAACAGAAGCCTCTTTTAATTGAAGTGTTACTTTTTGTGTCCTGGCATTCTGCGCCCATAGCACACAGGGAAACAGACACCCCATCAATAAGAAAATCAAATATTTCCTTTTTTTCATAATGACTTGATTTTATTGTTATATATCAGATTATTTATTCCTCGTTTGCTACATGTATAACTCTGTCGTTTAACGTGATTTTGATGCCTACTGTCAGGCTTATAGAATTCAGAAGAGGATGTATTTTGCCGTATCTGCTCATATTGCCGGTAAAATGAAGCTTCTTCAACTCTGGGTCATCGAAGACCACTTTTACTCCATACCAATGCGAGAGCGTGCTCATTATTTCGCTTAAAGTCTCATTGTCGAAAATAAAACGGCCATCGTGCCAAGCTACGTAAGGCGTTACATCTACTTGCTTAATATCTACCTTAGATGTTTTGTTGTGGAATGTCAAGCACTCTGATGGACGAATTGGATATTCTTTTTCCTCGGATAGAACACCGATACTACCTTCTACCAAAACAACTTTTGTAGACGAAGACGAGTATGTATTTACATTAAACGTTGTTCCATATTGCTTAATCGCAACATTATCTGTCAGTACCTTGAAAGGACGTGTTTCATCCTTTGCTACTTTAAAGAAAGCTTCGCCTTTTAGATATACTACTCTTTCCTTATTAGAAAAGTGCACAGGAAAGCGGAGGGTAGTGTTATAGTTAAGGTGTACATGTGTTCCGTCTTCCAACGTGATTTGGAATTCACCGTTTCCTAATGTTTGCAACTCATAAGGCTCTTCTTTATCCTGCGAATCAGTCATTTCCTCATCAGAAGATTTCGCTTTCATGATGATTCCTTTAGATGTAGGAAGTATATTCTGTTCTTCCTTCTCCAATAAACCTTCTTTCAGTGTCTCTTCGTTCAGATCCATAGTCTTACCCTCCGCAGTTCTAAATACCGCTCCGGTAGAGCCAGGAACAATAACTGCAGTTAAATTACATTGTGAGCTTTGATATTCGCTATATAAAATAGTTCCTGCTATAACCAAAGGAAGAATCAATATCGCAGCGTATTTAAGAAATCTATGGAATAATGGTATGCGCAGAGTAGCTTTTTGGAACTTTTTCCAAGCCTTATCAGAATCTATGCTTCTGTATGCTTTATACGAATTGACATCGAAATATTCTCCTCTCAATTCATCATATAGACGATGGTTGCGTTCTGATTCATCAAGCCAAGTTTGAAGTTGCTTCTGTTCTTCACCAGTTAACTTCTCGCCTAATAATTGGCGAGAGATGATTTTTTCTATATTAGAAGTCCGTAGCATATTTAATTCTTAATTTATATAAAAGACAATCCAGAATTACAAATGAGGGACAAAACTTAAAAAAACAATAAAAGAACAGCTATTTTTATCAATTAAGTAGAAAAACGATACTAAAATGCCGGATATAAATACACTATTTATAATGCAACAACAAAGAATACCCTAAACGATTTTAAGGTTTAAACACATATGCCTTATCAATTGCTAATTTCGTGCGTGTGTTGCCAAATTGATAGGAAATCGTAATGGCATAATGGCTTATTTTAGTTATTATTTAAAGAGAAGTAAAAGCAATGCAAGCATTTCGCTATACGTCATCTTAATGCCTGTATCGTCTTTTAAAAAGCGCATAGCCCGTTTTTTCTGAGTCTTGACCGTTTCAATGGAAATGCTTAAAATCTGCGCTATCTCTTCATTCTTTTTCCCGTCCATATACATCAGAAATATTTCCCTGCATTTTTTCGGCAGCCGATCAATGGCAAGATAGAGTTGGCGATAGATTTCTTCTTTTTGGTAATCGGCTTCTGGAAATTCCAATTCATCTTCATTCTTCACGAGGTCTACATAACGCTGCTCTACCTCTTGGTGCTTAATAACGTTTAGAACGGCGTTATAAACCGCATTATAGAGATAAGTCCGGAATGAAACGTACGATACGAATTGAATTTTCTTGTTCCACATAGAGACGAAAAGATCTTGCACAACGTCTTCAGCTTCATCTTGCTTACTGATAAACCTCATGGCATAATTTACTAATGCCCGATAATATAAGCGATATAAAGTCTGATAGGCTTTGGGCTCCTGACGATTGATTGCTTCAATGAAAAGAATTTCGTCTTGTTCCATGGCTTTTACACTGTGCATTGTTAGACAAAAATAATAGATTTGTTTGAATTTGCCATAAAAAAACGTTCAGAAATAAGAAACTGTTCTTTTATTATCGCAAATATTTATCATGTGATTTTTCACACACAAAAATAGCCATACCACATATAACGAGTTTTAAGGCTCTCCATGGCAAGATTTATCACTCATTGGAAACTATTTACTAAGATAAAAACAAATGAAAAATAAAAGAAATAAAGCGTCAGCTTAAGCTTATAAAATCGAATGATACCACAAACCTGAAGATAATATATAAATAAGGTGTCCGGAAAGCACCTTTGCGGC
>UMBZ01031062.1_pt1 | contig 74812 bp, 57 predicted proteins | sample 1964091 | NCBI WGS metagenome assembly UMBZ01 (sample SAMEA4835954, study PRJEB28245) | human gut metagenome | biome: gut microbiome; material: fecal sample | place: Denmark | collected 2008
CCATCATCGGTGAAGGCAACGTTGACGGAAGCAACTCTCACGAGCGTATCCTCAAGGCGTTGGAATTCTACGGAATCTACGATAATAAGGTAGTGCTATGGGGTACTGGCGCACCGCTTCGTGAGTTCCTTTGGAGCGAAGACATGGCGGATGCCAGCGTACACGTACTCTTGAACGTTGACTTCAAGGATATTATCGGCATAGAGAAATACAGCAGCGTATTCTATGGTGCCAAAACCGACGGTACGGTAGACCGCAATAACTCGGAGGGTCGTGGCGGTGCCATCCCGTCATTGGGCGAGATTCGCAATTGCCACATCAACGTTGGTACAGGCAAGGAACTTACCATCCGTGCACTTTCAGGACTTGTAGTAAAAGCCGTTGGCTTCGAAGGCACGGTAGAGTTCGATACTTCCAAACCTGATGGAACCATGCGCAAGCTTATCGACGTTAGCAAGCTGCATTCATTGGGATGGACTCATAAGGTAGAGATAGAAGACGGAGTTCAGAAACTGTTCGAGTGGTATAAGGATAGCCTGAAATAAGTACACATTGTTTCTACACTGTATGCTTTAGTAAGTAAAATTAAGTGTGGTGTCTTGTGCTCATTAAACTCTTTAATGAAGTTGTCTTACATCGACCGAAGTAAGCGTTCACATCGGTCGATGTGAGCGTTCACTTCGACCGATGTGAGCGCACGTATCGGTCGAAGTAAGATGACTTTGATATATTTTGCATGACTTTTGTATATGTTTTTACATCATTTACCAATGATGAGAACTTGATGTCTTAAAATTTATTTGCATACAGATTTTATTGCTACTTTTGTAGGTAATTGAACTTTGCCTTTATGGATATGAATTCTACGACAGTATTACATAGATTGATAAGATTAGTTATTTTGTTTATATTCTCAGTCATGCATTGTTGGGCTAAGAACTTGAAAGATGATTATTTCTTTCAGCGAATAGATTACCAACAAGGCTTGTCAAACAGTTCCGTTCTTTGCTTGTTTCAAGATAGCGAAGGGCTGATGTGGTTTGGCACGTACGATGGCGTTAACTGTTGGGATGGAAAAACCATGGAGGTATTCCGCTCCGACTTTTCAGGAGGGAACACTTTAAGTAATAATGTTATCCACTCCATTTCTCAGGCAGATGATAATTGCTTATGGATAACTACTCATTTGGGAGTCAACCGATTGTCGAGAATGACCCGTCAGGTTGTCTCAAACTATGATTTTGATGGTAACTATTTTGTTCAGTCGAATAGTTTGGGCAATACATGGGTAATCTCATCTCGTTTTTTCTATTATTATAATACCTGTTATCATAAGTTTTGTAAGATTCATTCGCATTCATTGCCTATCGACAGTATGGAAAACCGTACATTTGTTACAGACGATGGTAAGTTTTGGGTATTTCCTCCTAATAGTGGAGAGATTCATCAATATTCTATTGGTAGTTTCGACGGTGACAGCACAGGGGTCAGTCTGTCAGTATCTGTTAATAAATTCCATCCTAAAGGCATAAAAAATATTTTTTATCAGAATGGCATATTCTGTTTTATTGATAGTGACAAAGACTTGTATATGTATGACATATCACGTAAGTCGAAAATTTATATTCGTAATTTGATGTCGCTTGAAGATAAATACGGGAAAATAGCTGGTATCACTCCTTTTTTTGATGACGTTATAGTTGCTTTCCTTGGAAACGGACTGATACGTCTGCGCTCGGCTGATAAGTATGAAGAAACGGTAGTAGATAGGAATATCCGCATATATAGCACTTATTGGGAGCCACGGCAAGGATTGCTTTGGGTAGCATCCGATGGTCAAGGGGCTGTAATTTATGCCAAGAAATATACTATGGCTAATAATTGGCTACTTAATGATTTGTCGTCGGGATTGAGCAGACAAGTCCGTTCTATTTTCACTGATAAGTATGGAGGGTTATGGTTTGGAACCAAAGGCGATGGGCTTGTACATTTACCCTACTACCAGAATTATTTGTCGCAAGCGTCTCCTATGGCAAAGGTGTATTCTTGCAGTGGGGTGCAATCTTTGGAAAATTATGTGAAGTGGGACCGTGAGTTTCATGTATTTAAAATGTTGCAAAGCCGATATATGGATGGCTTTTGGATAGGTGCGGGAAAGCCTGGACTACACTATTATTCATTTAAGGATGATAAAGTGCATTATGTACCTATTAGTGAAGGAGAGGAAGAACCCGTTTCTGATATACACGATATCTATGAATTTAATGATACTACTCTTTTTGTTGTTGCTGGCGTTCAAGGGTTTTATAGAATCAACCTGCAAAAAACTGCAAGTGGAATAGGTGTGTACAGACAGAAACATTATCGCTTTTTCTATGAGCAGCAAGAAATAAACATGTTTTATCCGATGTTGGCCGAGGGCGATTCTATACTATGGCTTGGTAGCCGACAGAAAGGACTGATCCGCTTTGATTTGAGAACGGAAGAGTATCATGTTATTTCCTTGAAGGAAAGGTTACATAAATCGGTAGATGATATTTTAAGCTTGTGCAGGACGCACGACGGGAAGCTGTATGTGGGCACTACCTCTGGTTTAGTGCAACTTACATTTCATGGATCAAGATTCGACGCTGTTTACATAGGACGCGAAGAAGGCTTGTTGAATGATATGATACACGGTGTGTTGGAGGATAAAAATGGATATTTATGGTTAGGAACCAACCGCGGATTGATTAAATATAATCCTAAGAATAGAGCTTCGCACGATTATTATTATACGGGCGGAGTTAAAGTAGGAGAGTTTAGCGATGATGCCTATTATGTTTGTCCATATACTGGTAGTTTGTTTTTTGGTGGGGTGAATGGTTTCTTAGCATTGGACGGGAAAGCTGCCGCTGTTCCTGATTATCGGCCTTCTATACTGTTGCGTTATATATGGATTGGGAGAAATAAGATTGATCTGGGAAAATACTATGATAATAAGGCCAAGAAGCTTACTCTGCATGGTTCGGAGTTGTCTTTCTCTGTAGCATTTGCCGTTCCCGATTTTCAGACAGGCGACGAGGTGGAGTATTCTTTCATGTTAGAAGGATATGATAAAGACTGGAGTTCATTCGGTGGAAACGAGGTTACTTATAATAATGTTCCGTCGGGTAGTTATCAGCTTAAAGTTCGTTATAAGAAGGATGTTTTCGATACCGATTATAAGTACTTTACCATGCAGGTACAGATATTGCCTCCATGGTATAGGTCGATATGGGCGTACGGCATTTATTTATTGGTATTGATAGGAATGGTTGCGTATGTGCTTATGCTTCTGAAGAGATATTTCCGTAATGAACGTATGCTGAAACGATTACTTGATGCGGAGAACGGTGAAAGCGTAGACCGAAGTTGTGGCATTATCGGGCGGAGTCTGCTTCATCAGTTTACATTAATATATGATGCTTGTGGGCAACTGTGTGCCGATAATCTTTCTCCTGAACAGCGTAAGAAGCAGGTTAATATCATTCGTGAGACAATGCTGGACACGTTGTTCCTGCTTGATGTCTTTAGCCAAAAACAGATAACTCATTTTTATCCGGATGTTTTTGCTTTGTCGGCTTATATGGATATTCGTGAACTTTCTTCCGAAGTTTTGACTGTATTGTCAGCCGAAGGAAAGGATTTGTCGGGGATAAATATAGATATTCCTGATAATATTGTTTTTCCTGTTTATCAGAACGCCTTGCGTTGTGTATTGTATTGTTGTTTTGATTTGTTGTGTAAGCAGGGAACCCAAGTGGAAGTCGGAGCGGAGATTCAACATGATGATTCAGGCTCTGAAAAGATGTTGTTGTCGTTTGCGGCACCATACGATATTCTTTCCGAAATAAAAGGCGGAATAACTGGGGCATCAGTGGAGCCTTTGGATAAAAAGAAGGGCAGTCGTTTGTTTGAACTGCAGTTGTTAATAAGTAGCATCAGGGTTGTGATTGATAGGCTCCATGTGGAGGTAGACTTGCGTAAAGCTGATGAGGGAAACTTATCGACTTTGACTTTATCATTCATTCCTGCTCAATTATCGGAATCGGAAACAGACAGCGGAAAGAAACTTTTGTTGCTGCTGGAAGACCGGGAAGAGATGGCTTGGCTGATAACAGGAATACTGTCATCTCAGTTTAATGTGAAAGTAGTGAAAAACATTCAGGCTGCTTTCGAGATAATACGTCATGATACTCCAACCGTGTTTATGGTAGATATGGGTATGTATGCGAATGCCGAAAGTACATTGATGGAGTGTGTTAATAGAAATCGTTCTTCTCTGTCGAAAACGGCGTTTATACCTATGCTTGCTTGGGAGACTAGTTTCTCTATCCAGCGAGAACTTATGCTGTGGTCTGATTCTTATATTGTATTGCCATACGATGTGTTGTTCTTGCGCGAGGTTGTCCATAAAGCGGTGTACGGAAAACGTGAGGCTAAGCAGATTTATCTGGAAGACTTAGGAGAATGGGCCAACCAGTTTGTGTGTGTCAACGAGGAGCAAGTGGCTTTCTTACGTAAGTTGTTGTCTATAATAGAGCAAAACTTAGGACGTGAAGATTTTGGTGTGAACTTGTTGGCTGACCGTATGGCAATGAGTCCGCGCCAGTTTTATAGACGATTTAAGGAAATCTCATCTATGGCTCCTACCGATTTGATAAAGAATTATAGAATGGAAAAGGCCGCTCGCATTTTAGTAGAGTCGCCTGAACTTTCTATTCAAGAGGTCATTGACGAGATAGGTATATCCAGCCGTTCTTATTTCTATAAGGAGTTTACTCGTTTGTATGGAATGACTCCAAAAGACTATCGCGACCAGATGCTTGATAAGGAACAGAAGGAAAATTGAAAAAATATTTGTGCTCCTTTTTGTTCTCTAATTTGCCGTTTGCTTATTTAATAGATTGTTATACAGATTATTATATTTGTGCTCTGTTTGTATTGCTTGTATCTCGATCTGCAAGTTATAAATTTAGCCTCATATTGTCTTAATAGAGGAAATGCGTTCTTTTTTTATTGCCTTAATTTGCTTCCGTTAACGATGGATTAAACATGTTTGATAACCTTATTTATTAATTAAAAACCAAAAACATGAATTTGTTTGAAACGGAAAAACAACATGCTAAAGCTATTTGGCTGTTAGCTTTATTGTTAGTGTTTAGCACTACAATGTGGGCTCAAACTCTTTCGGTAACCGGACGTGTTTCGGACGAGAAGGGGGAATTACTTATAGGGGTGAGTGTGCAAGAAAAAGGTACGCAAAACGGTACTATTACTGATGTAAACGGGCAGTACAATATTAAACTGACTACGAAGAACCCCATTCTTACTGTTTCTTATATAGGATTTAAAACTCAAGATGTAAAAGTAGGCAAACAGAAAGTGCTTGACATAGTGCTTTCGGAAGATGTATCTTCACTGGATGAAGTAACAGTAGTAGCTTATGGTAACCAGCGTAAGGTGTCGATTGTTGGTTCTCAGTCATCGCTTAAAATGAACGATGTGAAAATGCCTACAGCTAATTTGTCGTCGGTTATAGCGGGACGATTAGCCGGAGTGGTAGCTGTTCAGCGTACCGGTGAACCCGGACATGATGATTCTGATATTTGGATTCGTGGTATTTCTACATTTACTAACCAGAATTCGTCTCCTTTGGTGTTGGTAGATGGAGTTGAACGTAGCTTTAATAATATCGACCCAGAAGACATCGAGTCGTTTACTATCTTGAAAGATGCATCGGCAACAGCGGTATATGGTGTGCGTGGTGCCAATGGCGTTATTCTTATTAAGACAAAACCGGGTGTAGTAGGTAAGCCTCAGTTTACTGCCGACTATTACGAAGGATTTGTAACACTGACAAAGAAACCTCAATTGGCCGATGCTTACACATACATGGATGCTGCAAATGAAGCCTATATGAATACTAAAGGACAGTTGCTTTATACGCCTCAGTATATTGAAGCTACTAAAAAGGCCAATGGCATTATAGCGAACGATAATCCTACAATGTATAATTCTTATCTTTATCCGGCAGTAGACTGGATGAGTGAATTATTCAGAGATATGGGCCATAATCGTCGTGTTAACATGAGTGTGCGTGGCGGTGTTCCTAATGCTACATACTATGTTTCTTTGAGTTATTATAATGAAACAGGTCTTACCCGTACGGCAAAGATGGAAAACTATAACGCTAATATGCGTTATGATCGTTATAACTATACAGCGAACTTGAATTTGAAACCTGCTGATAAGACAACGATAGACTTGGGATTCTCTGGCTACCTGTCATCTGGAAACTATCCGCAGCAATCTACTTCTAGCTTGTTTAATTCAGCTATGAGCATTAATCCGGTGTATATGCCGCTGATAATGCCCGACGGTTCTATTCCGGGTATATCTAATAATGGTGATTTCCGTAATCCGTATGCCGATTTAACACGTCGTGGATATACAAACGAATCACGTAATAAGTTGAATTCCAACATTCGTATTACTCAAGACTTGGGCTTTTGGAAGTGGAGCAAGGGATTTACCGCTTCGGCGATGATTGCATTTGATGTTACTAACAACCGTGATTATAGATACCAAAAGAGAGGAGACACTTATTATTTCTCTGGTTCTAAAGATACTACCACTGGGTTATGGAATGATGATGTGTTCGATTCTGAAGGTGGCTATCGTCTTACTCGTACTTTTCAGGGAAGTGAGCAGTTGTCTTATGGTTCAGATTCTTCTGAAACAAGAAGTACATATTTTGAAGCATCGTTGAACTACGACCGTACATTTGGATTACACCGTGTAGGCGGATTACTTCTGTATAATCAGAAAGTATATCGCAACGGTTTACGCGGTGATAACGATACGTTGGTCAACTCGTTGAATTATAAGCAGCAGGGTTTGGCGGCTCGTGTTACCTATTCATGGAACGACAGATATTTTATTGAAGGAAATGCTGGTTACAATGGTTCTGAAAACTTTTCTCCGAAAAAACGCTTCGGTTTTTTTCCGGCAGTAGGTTTAGGATGGGCTATTTCGAACGAATCGTTCTGGGAGCCGGTTCAGAAATACGTTTCTTATTTTAAAGTGCGTTATACAAACGGTCTTGTCGGTACCGATGCTGTGACTGGCCGCCGTTTTATGTACCAAGACTTGATGGGTGAAACCGACGGATATCGTTTCGGAACATCTAATAGCGCTGTAAGCGGTTGGGGATATTCTCGTTACGGAGCAAATGTAGGATGGTCTACATCGCATAAGCAGGATTTGGGTATCGACTTGAAATTCTTTAATGATGACCTCTCTGTTACAGTAGATTTGTTTAAGGAACACCGCAAGGATATATTCCTTCAGCGTAAAACTATTCCTGATTATTCTGGATTTATAGAAATGCCTTACGGAAACTTGGGTATTGTTGATAATAAAGGAATAGAAGCGACTATGGAGTATAGCAAGCAGATCGGCGAAAAGACATTCTTGACATTGCGTGGTAATTTTGCATGGAATGAAGATAAGATAGTAGAAGATGATTCGCCGGCAGCTACTTATCCATGGCTGGAAACAAGAGGAACTAATGTAAACGGTCGTTGGGGATGGATTGCCGAAGGGTTGTTTACTAGTGAAGCTGATATCTTAGACCATGCCAAACAATTTGGAGAAACCTATCCGGGACAAGTTTCACAGGTGGGTGATATAAAATATAAAGATTTGAACGGAGACGGCGTAGTCGATGATTACGATAAGTGTCTGATAGGTCAGGGTGATGTGCCTAAGATTTACTACGGATTTGGCGCAGACTTACAGTATGGCGATTTTTCGGTAGGCGTATTGTTCTCTGGAACGGCGAAGGCAGACCGTTGTTTAAGTGGCGATGCCATAAATCCGTTTGCAGATACATCGGGCTATACTAATCTGTATTCTAACATAACAGATCGTTGGTCGGCTGAGAATCCTACAGACGAAAATGTTTTCTATCCTCGCCTGCATTATGGAGCCGATGCTAATCAGAATAACACTAAGACTAGTACATGGTGGCAGCATGACATGAGTTATCTGCGTTTGAAACAAATGACCATAGCTTATAACTTGCCTAAGCGTTTCTTGGATAAGACATTCTTGAAGAGTGCTAGAATATATGTTATGGGAACAAACTTGTTGACATTCTCTAAGTTCAAGCTGTGGGATCCGGAGCTGAATACCAACAACGGAACTTCTTATCCTAATAACCGAACTTATTCGGTTGGTGTAAACGTTAGTTTTTAAAGATTTAAATTAGAATTCTAAGATGAAAAATATCATAAAGGTAGGTGCATTGAGTCTGTTGTTGTGTGGCGGATTAACAGCTTGCGATAGCTTCTTTGATTCGGTGCCCGGTGTACAGTATGATTTGGAAGGTACATTTTCAAATCGCCAGAAGACGGAGCAATTCTTGAATAATGTATATAGTTATGTACCAGATGAAACGCAGGAGCGTTGGCCGGCAAGTTACGGAGGTGGCATTTGGACTGGAGGTTCGTTGGAATCGAATATTACATGGTCGTGGCATATTACCAATGAGTGGACAATGGGAACTGTATATGCTTCGTCTAGTTGGATTAACTATTGGTTTATAAAGTATTATAAAGGAATAGCAAAGGCAAGTACATTTATATCGAATGTAGATAATTGTACAGAAGCCAGTGCCAACGACCGTACGTTGTGGAAGGCCCAAGCACGTGCGCTTAGAGCTTACTATTATTTTATGCTTTTCCGTTCTTACGGTCCTATTGTCATGTTGGGTGATAAGGCTATTCCTTTGGATGCAGATTTGGAGGATTTGCTGAAGGAGCGTAACTCTGTAGACGAGTGTGTAAATTGGATAGCTGATGAATTTGACAAAGCGGCTGCCGATCTGCCTACCAAATATGAAGGAGCTAACTTGGGACGCTTTGATAAGGGAGCTTGTAAGGCTTTCAAAGCGAAATTGCTTCTGTATGCAGCCAGCCCATTGTTTAACTGCAACGCTGATTATGCAGGCGTAGTAAATACAGACGGAAAGCAACTTTTCCCACAAGATAAGTCGCAAGAGCAAGCTAAATGGGAAAAAGCTCGTGATGCTTACAAAGAATTTTTTGATTCTTTTGTTTCGACAGGTGTTTATAAACTCTATACTACTACTGGTGACAATGGAAAGATAGATTACTTTGAGTCATATCGTAGAGTGACGTCGGGAGTTTATTATGCTGATGCTGCCAATAAAGAGCAGATTTTCATTCAGTTGTCCGATCATAACAATCATGCATACGAACTGACTCCGTATCATAAGCAGGTGGATGATTCTTCTATAAAAGGAGGTTTAGGATTTGGTACTACCCAAGAGATGGTTGACTTGTTCTATACAGATAAAGGACTTCGTATAGTAGACGATCCAGATTATAAAGAGTACGAAGGAATACCTTCTTCCGAATATTATGGTTCGTCGGACGATTACAACAATCCGCAGAACGAAAATTATACATTCTTCAAAGCCAACTCTAATCAGACCTTAAAGCAATGGAAGAATCGTGAACCTCGTTTTTACGCATGTATTACTTATAACGGTTCTACTTGGGTTAATCAGACTACTAATGCGGGTAAAGTTACTACAGAATTGACCTATAACGGTAATTCGGGACGTGCAGCTGCAGGTCATGATGCTCCGATAGAAGGTTATGGCGTACGTAAAATGGCTCCAATGGACCGCAATAACGGACAGCACTGCGCTAATTTGCTCCGCTTGGCCGACATGTATTTAGGATATGCTGAGGCGTTGAGTGCCTGTGGCAGTTACGATGAGGCCATGAAATATGTAAATGCAGTGCGTGCACGTGCCGGTGTTCCTGGTTATGGAAATAATGGAGGCTCTGACAGTAACGGACTCACTTATATAAGTTATCCTAGTAACCGTGATGCTGTAGACAAACGTATTCGCCGTGAACGCTTGATAGAACTTGCCTACGAATGGAACCGATATTTCGATGTCCGTCGTTGGAAGGTAGCAGATATGGCTATAGGTGACGATTGGATTTATCCTTCTTATCATAGAGGCGGTGAAGGTGGTGACATACATGGAATGAATTCGATGAAAGACGCACCAGCTTTCTTTGAGAAAGTAGTTACTGAGACACGTGTATTCGCTAAGCGTCATTATCTCTTCCCGATACCTGATGAGGATATTCGTCGTAATCCGAAGATGGTACAGAACTATGGATGGAATGCTGTTGATTCTTCAAACTAATTTGTGCTTATTTATGAAATCTCAAATAACTAAAATGTTTCTGCTGGCAGTTTCTCTGTCATTGCCTTATGCAATGACAGGCTGCTCAAGCAGTAATGGCGATGAGCCTGATAACAGCGATTGGGCTTCGCCTTATTGGGTACTTGGAACTGGCAATTCTAATATGCCTAACAGCGGAACTGTTATTTCACAATATTCAGATTCTCCTAGTGCTTATGGAATAGCCAATTTGGTGGATGGTAATGTTGATACTAAGTTTCTCACTCCTCATGCGTCGTTTGATATTACATGGAACGGCAATAGTAATGTGGCAGTAAAGTCTTATTCTTTAACGTCGGCAGCCGATGCCGGAGCTTCAGACCCTGCATCATGGACATTCTTCGGCTCTAAGGATGGAAAGAAATGGGTAGCTATCGATAAACAATCAGAACAATTGTTCGCGGCTCGTAAAGAAACTAAGACTTATTCGGTCGATAATAATGTGGAGTATCGCTATTACAAATTATCGGTAACTGATAACGGTGGCGGTTCTTCTACACAATTATCGGAGTTAGTTTTGTCGGCAGCGTTGTTTAGCGGCGATATAGATGACCTGATGAAGAATTCTTCTGGTAAGACTTTCTCGGCAATCACTCCAATGGGTACGATGCATGAGAATGATTTAACGGCTACAACTGCTCAGTTATCATGGCTTAAAGATGCTTCTAAACAACCAGATACATTTGAAAATCTGACGTGGAAGTCTTTTCCGGTAGGCTCTTTGTATCCGTTCGGTATTCCACGTCCGGCCGATGTAAACCAGCATGTGGTGGGCGACTGTTGTGCATGTGCTGTAATGGCGTCTATAGCCTATCTGTTTCCTAACTATATTAAGGCTATTGTGAAAGACAATGCCGACAATACGTTTGCCGTTACATTATACGATCCATCTGGTTCTCCTGTAGAGATTGGTGTCGATAATACGTTTGTTGCTGATGGTAATAAAGTAGGAGCGGCTTCAGGCAAAAACGATCAGGTTACGTGGGCTACTGTAATAGAAAAAGCTATCATAAAGTGGCATCAAGTTTATAAAGGCACATCTAACATTGGAGGTATAGGTACTGAGTTTGTCTCAGCTATTTTGACCGGAAGTGGTGATAGTTTTGCTTTTAGTTCCGGGAAATTGAGTGCTGAAGAACTTCAGCGTGCAGCTGTAGTGTCTCTCAACCAGCGTAAGATAATTGTAGGAGGTTTCACTAAAGGCGGTGTGAATGCCGATGGAACAAAGCAAACAACTTCGGGACATGCCTTTTCTATATTCCCTCCGAAAAGTAGCGATTATCTGTTTACTATGAGAAATCCGTGGGGTGTACTTCCTACAGAAGGTGGCGGGTATTCTACAGCCGATAAGGACGACGGTTGTTTAAATATCTCTAACGACGGAGAAATATCGCAATTAATAGATTTCCGTATCTGTAATCCGGGTGCTGCAAAAGGATATGCTTTGACCGGGAATTTAGAACCATATAATCCGCCTGTATATTCTGTGTCACCAATGAGAGTGTCGCGGGCTATTTTGCAGGGAATAAGATAGATAATTTAGTTTACTAGTTTACTTAAAGAAGGGCCTTGCATGATGTTTTGAATTATGCAATAGTCACCTTTATGTCTTGAATTTAAAAAGATAATTATGAAAAAACATACAATATTACTCATGTCTTGCCTGGCGCTTTCAAGCTGTGGCATGACAGATGTGTGGAAAGATTGGGAGTCACAGGGTACATTAAGTGAAAACAGACTCCGTCCGTCAGAATTTGAAAAAGTATTATTGAACAATAGCGGTCGTTGGAAATTGTCTTACGAAGGTAGTACGTTCTATTTTACGTTTGGCGATGACTATATGGTGGTGTCGGCTCCTGATGAGACTTATTTCCTGAAGAATCAGGTTGAGACTGATTATCATCTTGATTTTGACGGAGCGTCTAAAGTGCTGCTCTCGTTAGATGGAGGTGGAGCATTGCAGTATTTATCGGAAAATGCGGAACACACATTTGTTGTAACATCATTTTCGGCTGATAAGATTGTCGCTTCTGGGGAAACATATGGTAAAGAAATGATTTTGACTCCGGCAACATTAGCCGAAATAAACGCAAATGAACAAAGACGCAAGGAGATGTTGGTTGCTTACAATAAGTCGCAAGCCCTGAACTCGCTTAAGACTCAGTTGAACAATGGTGTGTTCCGTAATTCATCATATGGGTTTATGGCTCACTATCTGATATCTTGCGATGAAGAAAACAATTGGAAATTAAAGGTATCTTCTATTGTAGACGGACGTGTAAAGCATGTAGAATGTCCTATAACTGTAGATACTACAGGCGATGAAGACGCTATATTGGCATTTGGCAAGGATGTTGCATTAAACGGAGCTGTATTGAACAAGTTCTATTATAATTATTTGAGTGGTGACCTCAAGACGAATGACGGTAGTGTAACTTGCGATACAAGAAAGGCTTCTGATATTGTGGCATGGTATAACTCCAGTAACTGGGGAACTCATGTTGTAGACCAGAACGACACGCATCAGGATTTCAAAGGCGTGTTCCCGTCGCAGCTGGAGTTTGACGACCGTGATCCTCGTAATCTGGTAGTATGTCCGTGGAGCAGTATGGGTTCTTATATAGGCATAAAGCCTATGCTTAGCGCAGATAATGAAACCGGACGTATCTTCATCAAGTGGGGTGAAATTTACGATATGTTCGGTTGGAATAACAACCCAGACGATTACGCTCTTGTGCAGCGTGAAGACGAAAAGTTTTTGTCGTTCTGTAGCTCTGCCGATGGCCTTTATTGGAGCTGCGATGATAATACACAGACAATCTATGTTCTGAGTGCTACCGGTGAGCAATGGTTTAAAATGAAAAGATGAAAAGTGATAATATAAAAATAAGGTAAAAAATGAATATAAAGAAACTAACGTCTTTAATAGGAATAATATGGATAGGGAGTATTTCTCTGTTTGCCGAGAAAAGGCCTGTTGATTATGTAAATCCGCTCATGGGAACAGACTCTAACATCTCTCTGTCTAATGGAAATACTTATCCGGCCATCGCTTTGCCGTGGGGTATGAACTTCTGGATGCCTCAGACCGGAAAGATGGGCGACGGTTGGGCATATACTTATCGCTCTGAAAAGATAAGGGGATTTAAGCAGACACATCAGCCCAGTCCGTGGATAAACGATTATGGTCAGTTCTCGATAATGCCGATGACTGGTTCGTTGAAAATAGATCAGGATAGTCGCGCTTCATGGTTCTCTCATAAGGCAGAGAAGGCTACTCCGTATTATTATAGTGTGTATCTGGCAGACTATAATATGACCACCGAAATAACTCCTACTGAGCGTTGCGCTTATTTTCGCTTTACTTTCCCGGAATCAAAAGACGCATATGTAGTAATCGATGCGTTCGACCGTGGCTCGTATGTGAAAATATTGCCAGAGCAAAATAAAATAGTGGGCTACACAACTCGTAATAGCGGCGGTGTGCCACAGAATTTCAAGAATTATTTTGTGATAGAGTTTGATAAACCATTCACCTTTAATAAGGTATGGGCTAATTATCGTATAGTAGAAGAACATCTCGATTTGCAGTCTGATCATGTAGGAGCAGCCATTGGCTTTAAGGTGAAGCGGGGTGAGCAGGTTCACGCCAAGGTTGCATCTTCATTTATAAGTATGGAGCAGGCTTACCAGAATCTGAAAGAGATAGGAGATAAGTCGTTCGCTCAGGTGAAAGATGCGGCATATAAGAGATGGAATGATATATTAGGACGTATTAAAGTAGACGATGATAATGAAAACCGTATCGCTACGTTCTATTCATGTATGTATCGTTCGGTGTTGTTTCCGCGTAATCTTTCAGAAATCGATGTGAAAGGAAATACTGTTCATTACAGTCCTTATAATGGAAAGACATTGCCGGGATACATGTTTACGGATACTGGCTTTTGGGATACATTCCGTTGTCTTTTTCCTTTTGTCAATCTGATTTATCCATCGGTAGGAGAGAAGATGCAAGAAGGTTTGCTCAACGCATATCTTGAAAGCGGTTTCTTCCCAGAATGGGCTAGTCCTGGCCACCGTGGATGTATGGTTGGAAACAATTCGGCATCTATTATTTCTGATGCTTTTATGAAAGGCATAACAAAAGTCGATGCTGAGAAAATGTACGAAGGCATGATTAAATGCGCCAACAGTGTACATCCGCGGGTTCAGTCTACAGGACGTTATGGCTATGATTATTATAATAAATTGGGATATGTTCCTTACAACGTAGGTATAAATGAAAGCATAGCCCGTACGTTGGAATATGCATACAATGATTGGTGTATTTATCGAATGGGGCAGAAATTAGGTCGCCCGGAAAAGGAGATTGAAGTATATAAAAACAGAAGTCAGAACTTCCGTAAAGTTTTCGACCCGGAGCATAAGTTGATGCGAGGGAAAAACGCCGACGGAACATTTCAGTCGCCTTTTAATCCGTTTAAGTGGGGAGATGCTTTTACCGAAGGTAATAGCTGGCATTATACATGGTCTGTGTTTCACGATATACAAGGCTTGGTTGACTTGATGGGTGGCAAGCAAGAGTTTGTCAACATGCTCGATTCTGTATTTAAGCTGCCTCCAGTTTTTGATGATAGTTATTATGGTGGAGTAATTCATGAAATTCGTGAGATGCAGATTGTAAATATGGGCAACTATGCACATGGCAATCAGCCTATACAGCATATGATATATTTGTATAACTATGCTGGAGCACCTTGGAAAGCGCAGTATTGGTTGCGTGAAACGATGAATCGCCTGTATATGGCAACACCTGACGGTTATTGTGGAGACGAAGATAATGGTCAGACTTCTGCTTGGTATGTGTTTACAGCGTTAGGATTCTATCCTGTATGTCCGGGAAGTAATGAATATGTATTGGGCGCACCATACTTCAATAAAGTTACAGTCTCTTTAGAGAATGGAAAGAAATTGGAAATTGTAGCTCCTGCAAACAGTGATACCAACCGTTATATAAAGACTTTAAACTATAACGGTAAGAACTACACCAAGAACTATATTAATCATTTCGACCTGATAAAAGGCGGCCGTTTGTTATTCGATATGGATGGTAAACCTAATAAGAACAGAGGTGTGAAAGATTCAGATTTTCCGTATTCTTTCTCTCGTAATAATAAATAATAGGCTCAACATGAATAGGAAAACAAAGATGATGATGGCGATGGCAGCATTTTCGATAGCTGCCATCGCCCAGCGACCGGCGGATTATGTAAATCCTATCATCGGAACAAATGGAATGGGACATACTTTTCCTGGTGCATGCTCGCCTTTTGGATTAATACAGCTAAGTCCTGATACAGATACTATTCCGCATAACGTTAACGGTAAGTATCAATCTAAAGCATACGAATATTGCGCAGGCTATCAATACAGCGATAAAACGATTGTGGGTTTCAGTCATACTCATTTAAGCGGTACTGGGCATTCCGATTTGGGCGATATACTTATTATGCCGGCTACAGGAGACTTGAAGTTGAATCCCGGACGGGCCGAAAACCCAGATGAAGGGTATCGTTCTCGTTTTGATCACTCCACAGAAAAGGTCGCTCCGGGATATTATGAGGTGATGCTGAAAGATTATAATATAAAGGCTCAGCTTACGGCAACTCCTCGTGTTGGAATTCATAAATATACTTTCCCTAATGGTGAGAATGGACATTTGATTCTTGATTTGGTGCATAGTATTTATAATTATGATGGAAAGGTATTATGGTCTACAATGCGTGTAGAGAATGATACGTTGGTAACCGGATATAGAATAACCAACGGATGGGCACGTACCAATTATACTTATTTTGCCATTTCGTTTTCACAACCTATTGTAGATTATGGGTATACTGATAAAGAGAAAGTAGTGTACAACGGGTTTTGGCGTCGTTTTCAATTAGAAAAGAACTTTCCGGAAATAAACGGGCGTAAGATTGTGGCATATTTAAATTTTAATACGGCAAAAGATTCAGAGTTGACAGTAAAAGTAGCGTTATCTCCGGTAAGTATGGACGGTGCATTGAAAAACCTTCGTGCCGAAGCCTCTGGCAGAGATTTCAATCAAATAGCGGAGGCTGTTCGTACGGATTGGAATGACGAGTTGAAGCGTTTCGAGATACAAGGTACGAACGACCAGAAAACAATGTTTTATACTTCGCTGTATCATACAATGATAAATCCTTCTGTATATATGGATGTAGACGGACAGTATAGAGGCTTGGATCATAACATACATAAAGCTGATGGATTCACTAACTATACTATATTTTCATTGTGGGATACATATCGTGCTGAACATCCTTTCTTGAATCTGATTGCTCCAAAGCGTAATTCGGACATGGTAGAATCGATGATAAAGCACCAGCAGCAAAGTGTACACGGGATGCTTCCGGTGTGGAGTTTGATGGGTAACGAAAATTGGTGTATGAGTGGTTATCATGCAGTTTCGGTATTGGCGGACGCAATCACTAAGAAAGCATTTACCAATGTTGATGAGGCTTTAAAAGCGATGGTAAGCACTTCTACGGTTCCTTATTATGAAGGAATGACCGATTACATAAAATTAGGATATATCCCTTATGACATAAGTGGAACAGCTGCCTCTTCTACATTGGAATATGCGTATGATGATTGGACTATTTATTATACAGCGTTAAAAGCAGGGAAGACCGATATTGCGGAAACATATCGTAAGCGTGCATTGAATTATCGTAATATATACGATAAGAACATCGGTTTTGCCCGTCCACGTTATGCCGACGGTTCTTTTAAGAAAGAGTTTGATGCGTTACAGACTTATGGCGAAGGGTTTATTGAAGGTAATTCATGGAATTTTTCGTTTCACGTTCCGCATGATGTATATGGCATGATAGATTTAATGGGTGGAGAAAAAGGGTTTATCGATAAATTGGATAAGCTGTTTAATATGCATCTTCCAGAAAAGTATTATGCCGACAATGAAGATATTACTATCGACGGGTTAGTAGGAGGATATGTGCACGGTAATGAACCGAGTCATCATATTCCTTATTTATACGCTTGGACTTCTCAGCCTTGGAAAACTCAATACTGGGTTCGTCATATCTTGAATAAGATGTATAAAAACAATATAAACGGATTGGGAGGAAATGACGATTGCGGACAGATGTCTGCATGGTATTTGTTTTCTGTAATGGGCTTTTATCCTGTATGTCCCGGTACAGACCAATACGTATTGGGGGCTCCTTATCTGCCTTATATCAAGATGCAGTTGCCTAATGGAAAAACATTAGAGATAAAAGCTCCTGGAGTAAGCGACAAAAATTGTTACGTACATTCGCTTAAGATTAATGGAAAACCTTATGACAAGCGATATATTACGCATAATGATTTGATGGAAGGTGGTGTTATGGAATATAAAATGTCGTCATCACCGGCTAAGAAGAGAGGGCTGTCTCGTGCAGACCGACCTTATTCAATGACTGATGGAATAGGTAAATAAACAGAATCTTAAAATAAAAAACATTATGAAAACTAAGTGCTTATTATACGTTGCTTGTGCTCTTTTGTGTGCAGAAGCATGTTCGTTTGGTGCCAAGGCGGATAAGACTTCCGATGTGCAGCAATGGAATAATTATCCTGTAGGAAATATCTTGTTTGAGGATAAGGCTCCGCAAACAAAAGGCTCAGAGATTTATCATCGTATAATCCCTAATGCCGAAGCCTATATTAAAGAACAGGCAAAGACAGTGCTGTCTACTTTGTATTCTTCACCACAAGACAGTATTCCTGCTGTATCTAATATCCATTATACACTTGAAGATATAGATGGAATATCCGCTAAAGGAGGAGACCATGACAATGTGACTATATTCTATAGCACACGTCATATTGAAAAGTCTTTTGAGGCAAACGATACTACAAGATTGTTTTTTGAAACACGTGGCGTTTTATTGCATGAACTTACTCATGCATTTCAGCTTGAACCGCAGGGTATAGGGTCGTATGGTACGAATCGTGTGTTCTGGGCGTTCATTGAAGGCATGGCCGATGCGGTGCGTGTTGCCAACGGAGGTTTTAAAGAAGGCGATCGTCCGAAAGGCGGAAATTATATGGATGGGTATCGTACGGCAGGATATTTCTTCGTATGGCTTCGCGATAATAAGGACCCGGAGTTTCTACGTAAGTTTAACCGCAGTACCCTTGAGGTTGTTCCTTGGTCGTTTAATAAAGCGATAAAGCATATATTAGGCGAAAAGTACGATATTGATGACCTGTGGCATGAGTATCAGGTAGCTGTAGGCGATATTCAGCAATGATAATTCTATAACAGCATGAAAATAAATAGTATTAAGATTGTTTTGGGGTGGATAGGATTGGCAAGTTGTTGCTTGCCAATCATGTCACAACCTAGTCGCCTTGTTGATTATGTTAATCCGTTTGTCGGTACTGACGGATATGGTAATGTATATCCCGGAGCTCAGATACCGTTTGGTGGCATTCAGATAAGTCCCGACACAGATGCGCATTTTTACGATGCGGCTTCGGGGTACAAGTATAATCATTCATCCATCCTCGGGTTTAGTCTTACGCATCTTAGCGGAACTGGTATTCCTGATTTAGGTGATTTCCTTTTTGTTCCTGGGGTAGGTGATATGAAACTTGATCCGGGTACGCGTGAAAATCCTGATGCAGGGTATCGTTCGCGCTATGCTCACGATAAGGAATGGGCTTCGCCAAATTATTATGCTGTTGATCTTCTTGATTATGGCGTGAAAGCGGAGATGACTTCAGGGGTGAGGAGTGGAATATTCCGCTTCACTTATCCTAAGTCTGAGAAAGCATTTATCATGATTGATATGAACCATACGCTGTGGCACTCTTGCGAATGGGCTAACCTGCGTGTGTTGAACGACTCTACCATTGTAGGTTCAAAACTGGTAAAGGGATGGGGACCAGAACGTCATGTTTTCTTTGCAGCGGTTTTCTCGAATAAATTGTCGGGCTTTCGAATAATGCAAGATAAAAAGCCGGTGATTTATAATACCTCTCGTTTCCGCAGTAGCAATGAGGCTTGGGGAAAGAATTTGATGGCTTATGTTTCGTTTGCTACTAATGATGGAGAGGCCGTGACCGTAAGAGTCGCTGTTTCCGGAGTAAGTACTGATGGAGCGGTAGATAACCTTCGAGAATCGGAGAGCATATCGTTTGATGTTCTTAAGGCGAAGGGTGAACAATTATGGGAGAAAGAGTTGTCGAAATACACTGTCAAGGGCGATGAAAAGACAAAACGTACTTTTTATACTTCTGCTTATCATGCGGCATTGCATCCGTTTGTCTTTCAAGATGCCGACGGACATTATCGTGGGCTTGATAAGAATATAGACAAAGCCGACGGATTTACTAATTATACAGTATTTTCATTATGGGATACCTATCGTGCGTTGCATCCATTGTTTAATCTTGTGCATCAGGATTTGAATGTAGACATTGCTTACTCTATGCTAGCGCATTATGACAAAAGCGTTGAAAAAATGCTTCCTATATGGTCGTTTTATGGAAATGAAACATGGTGTATGATAGGGTATCATGCGGTATCTGTATTAGCCGATATGATAGTGAAAGATGTAAAGGGTTTAGATTATGAACGTGCTTATGAGGCTATGAAAACTACGGCGATGAATCGACATTACGATTGTTTGCCAGAGTATCGTGCGTATGGGTATGTGCCATTCGATAAGGAGGCTGAGTCTGTATCGAAGACATTAGAGTATGCTTACGATGATTATTGTATAGCGCAAGCGGCAAGAAAATTGGGTAAGGATAAAGATTATGAGTATTTCTTGAATCGTGCTTTGTCATATCAAACATTGATAGATCCAGAGACTGGATATATGCGTGCTCGCGATAGTAAGGGTAATTGGCGCACTCCGTTTACTCCGATTGCATACGAAGGGCCAGGCTCGGTTAATGGATGGGGAGATATTACCGAAGGATTTACTGTGCAATATACGTGGTATGTGCCACACGATGTTCAAGGTTACATGAATACTATAGGGAAAAAATTATTCAAAAAGCGTTTAGACGAGCTGTTTACTGTAGAGTTGCCTGAAAATATACCGGGAGCGCATGATATTCAAGGACGTATAGGTGCATATTGGCACGGCAACGAGCCTTGTCATCATGTGGCTTATCTTTATAACTATTTGGGCGAGCCTTGGAAATGTCAGAAGTGGGTGCGCGAAATAGTGTCGCGCTTTTATGGTGATACGCCCGATGCTTTAAGTGGCAATGACGATTGTGGTCAGATGTCGGCATGGTATATATTTAACTGCATGGGATTTTATCCGGTTGCTCCGTCAAGTAATGTCTATAACATAGGTTCGCCTTGTGTTGAGGCTCTCACAGTTCGATTGAGTAATGGACGCAAGATAGAAATGACTGCCGAGAATTGGTCGGAAAAGAACGTGTATGTGAAAGAACTATATGTAAATGGTGAGAAGTATAATAAATCATATCTTCAATATGATTCCATTCGTGATGGAGTAAAACTGCATTTCGTTATGTCTGATGTGCCCAACTATAAACGTGCAACGGATACGGAATCTCTTCCGCCTTCTATTTCATCTGTCAAGAAGACTAAGAAGTATGTAAGACCAGCAAATTAGTTTGCTGGTCTTTGCAAGAAGATTATTGTTCTGTCTTTGGGTATATTGTATTCGATTTGCATTATCTGCGGCAGAAAAAACAAATAACAGAATCATGAAAATAACACATTTAACACTTTCCGTAGCAATTGCTTGTACATTGGGGGCATGCGGAGTACAACAAGACATGCCGGACAAAGCACCAATAGACTACGTGGATCCCTACATAGGTAATATCAGCCACTTGCTTGTTCCAACATTTCCAACCATTCAGTTACCTAACAGTATGCTGCGAGTTTATCCCGAACGCGCAGACTATACATCCGAACTACTGAATGGTCTGCCCATTATCGTCACCAACCATCGCGAACGCTCGGCATTCAATCTAAGTCCTTATCAAGGAGACAGCCTGCGCCCCGTCATAGCATATACGTATGATAATGAACGCCTGACTCCCTACAGTTATAGCGTAGAACTGGATGACAACCGCATAAAAGCTGAATACGCCCTCTCACACCAATCAGCCCAATATCGGATTACCTTCGAACCAGACAAACCCGCTTATGTAATAGTCAACTCACGTAACGGAGCCATCCGTGTCGGACATAACTTTATTTGCGGGCAGCAACAGTTAAGCAACAATACAAATGTCTACTTATATATCGAACCACAAGAAGAAGCCATAGAGGCAGGTGTCGTGGAAAACGGTGTCATCGAGGGAAGTAAAGACCTGGCAGAAGGAACAAATGTCTGTGCCGCATGGCGTTTTGCCGAAGGTACTTCTACTGTTAACCTACGTTACGGTATTTCCTTCATCAGTGAGGAACAGGCTGAAAAGAATCTGCGTCGCGAACAGAAAGAGTACAACCTCGAAAACCTTGTCCAAACCGGACGGGACATTTGGAACGAAACGTTGGGACGCATCCGGGTAGAGGGTGGCACAGAAGACGAGAAGATCGTTTTCTATTCTTCCTTCTACCGCACCTTTGAGCGACCGGTCTGCATGAGCGAGGATGGTCGTTACTTCAGTGCTTTCGACGGACAAGTACACAATGACAACGGTACACCTTTTTATACTGATGATTGGATTTGGGATACTTACCGTGCCGCCCACCCCCTACGTGTACTCATCGACCGACAGAAAGAAGAAGATATTATAGACTCTTACCTGCGCATGGCCGAACAAATGGGCAACCTATGGATGCCTACCTTTCCTGAAACTACGGGCGATACGCGTCGCATGAACTCCAACCACGCTGTAGCCACAGTGGCTGATGCACTCGCAAAAGGATTGCACGTGGATACAGTCAAAGCCTATGAAGCTTGTCGTCGGGGTATGGAAGAAAAAACACTTGCACCTTGGTCTGGCAACCCCGCTGGATGGATTGATACTTTTTATCATGACCACGGCTATATTCCTGCCCTCCGCCCGGATGAACAAGAAACAGATCCTAATGTGCATCCTTTCGAAAAACGTCAACCCGTAGCTGTCACACTGGGCACCAGTTACGACCAGTGGTGTTTGTCACGCATTGCCACTGCACTGGGCAAGACGGAAGAAGCCGCACATTACCTGCAATGTTCCTACAATTACCGCAATCTCTTCAATCCCACTACATCTTTTTTCCATCCCAAAGACAAGGATGGTCGCTGGATAGAACCTTTCGACTACCGATTCCCCGGTGGCATGGGTGCCCGTGAATATTACGGTGAAAATAACGGTTGGGTGTATCGCTGGGACGTCCCACATAACATTGCTGACCTTATCAACCTCATGGGGGGTAATGAAGCATTTATTGCCAACCTCGACCAGATGTTCCGTGAACCGTTAGGACGTAGCAAATATGAATTTTATGCCCAACTTCCCGACCATACCGGCAATGTAGGACAATTCTCCATGGCTAATGAACCCTCACTGCACGTACCCTACCTCTACAATTATGCCGGACAACCCTGGAAGACACAAAAACGCATCCGTCAAATGCTCCGTACTTGGTTCCGAAACGATCTGATGGGCATTCCTGGCGATGAAGACGGTGGTGGCATGACATCGTTCGTTGTCTTCTCTTCCTTGGGGTTCTATCCCGTCACTCCCGGTTTTCCGACCTATAACATAGGTAGTCCGCTTTTCACCCGTGCCCAAATCACACTGAGCAACGGCAAGGTATTTGAAATCGAAGCACAAGGAGCATCTGACGAGAACAAATATATCCAATCAGCCACGATGAACGGGAAAGAATGGAACAAACCTTGGTTCAGTCACGATGACTTAAAAGAAGGCGGCAAACTGGTACTCGTCATGGGCAATCATCCGAACAAGGCATGGGGTGTCAATGCAGACAATGTACCGCCTTCGGCAAACAACAATTAATATTGTTTTCATGGTGTCCAATTAAAGTAAAAACCTGTTGGCGGAATTAAAATAGCGCATATTTAACTCTGCCAATAGGCTTTTCATTTTTGTAGTTAATATATTGAAGGATTGTAAGTGCGCTAATCTTCCCAATAATCCGGGCAAACAATCCATCTGTATCTTTCGCATAATTCATTATAATCATAAACTGGTCACACAATTGCGAGAATAGGGTTTAAATTCTTTTTCTCGCTTTGGCAAAAGCCGGAAATGTTGGCTTCCATTCTTTTTGATTACATCTGTATGGTACTTCCAATCTGATATTGGCAGTTTCAAACAAATCCAATTGCGCTTGGGCACTTATATATCCTCTGTCCCCTATGACTGTACAATTACTATAATCCACTTTCACATCCTTCAGGTAATGAATGTCATGCACACTTGCCTTAGTGAGGTCAAAGGAATGGATGATACCACTTAACCCGCAGACTGCATGGAGTTTATACCCATAATAATACATGCTTTGTGATGCGCAGTATCCTACCCTAGGTGCTTTTCTAAAATCCTTCTTTCCCATACTGCAACGTTTGGAACGGGCAATACGACATACTTCTATCGGTTTCGAATCAATACAGAAATAGTCTTCACCACCATCCATTTTAGAAACCATTCTTTCTCGGATTGCATTATATAGGGAGGAAGTGATTTTACGCCTGTCATTGTATTGTCGGCGGGAAATAAGGTTGGGTATTTCAACCTATATTCCTGTAGCTTTGCAAACAACAGCGACTCACTGTCAATACCAACAGCCTCTGATGCCATGTTCAAGGCCACTACTTCAAGGTCTGAGAATTTAGGGACGACTCCTCGTCTTGGTACATTCCCGGATTCATTGACTAAATTGCCGGCAATTTGCTTGCATATGTTAAGTAATTTTGCGAATATTGCATATAAGTTGTGCATACGATATTTGTCTATTAAAAGTTTAGTCACCTTTAATTTACTAAATATCAACAATATGCACAATTTTTTAAACATAAATCTTTTATAATTTAATTCCGCCAACAGGTTAAAAGAGTATATTTCAATCAAGATATGAATCGAACTACGAATTCCGACTGGTATACTATGCGCTTGAAAGAGGCGGAGGCTGATTTAGGAAAAATCAAAACTCGCATCTTTCAGGTTAGCATGTTGCGCCTTGTTTTGTTTGTTGCCGGAGTGGTATCTGTTTTTTTGTTTTTCCGCTCGCCGGCTTGGGTGATAACTGTTGCTATGTGCGTTACCTTCTTGCCTTTCTTTGTTTTGGTGAAGTGGCACAATCGTTTGTTCTTGGATAAGGAACTGACAGAAGCAAAAGCCGAAATCAACCGGAATGAACTGAAAGCTTTGCAGGGTGATATAAGCAGCTTCGACGGAGGCGATGAATATGTTGACCCGGAGCATGTGTATACATACGATATCGATGTGTTTGGAGAGCATTCGGTATTTCAAATGCTGAATCGTACCTGCACTCATGTAGGGAAGTCTGTCTTGGCTACATGGCTTAAGCGACATCTGCTGCGTAAGGAGACTATAGAGCAACGACAAGAAGCTGTGAAAGAAGTAAACTTGAAACCAGAGTTTCGTGAAGCGTTCCGTGTGGCCGGCATGGTGTATAGAGGAAAAGATACTGACGAGAGGGAGATTTCCGATTGGGTTAACAGCGCACCTCTTTTCTTGGGTAAAGCTTGGGTCAAAGTGTTGCTGTGGGGAGTACCTGCGCTTAATGTTGTGCTACTTTTGGCGGGATTGTTTGATTTGATTGGCATGGGCTGGTTTGGTTTTGTGTTCTTCTGTTTCATTATCCTTAGTTTCGGAATTCAGAAGCACGCCACTATGGTTCAGGATACTTTCGGCAAGAAATTGCGCACTCTGAATAGCTATGCCAAGCTGATAGAACTTACTGAAAAAGAAGAATGGCAGTCGGCTGGTGTACGTCAGTTGATAGAGCGTTTGAACTCTGGTGGTAATTCGCCGATAAAAGTCTTGCGTCAGTTGTCGCGAGAGTTGGAACGTTTGGACTTACGCAATAACCAGTTGCTGTATTTATTATTAGAGGGAAGCGTCTTTTTCCAGATGCGCCAGATAGTACGCATAGAAAAGTGGAAACAGAGATACGGCAAGCAGGTCATGGAGTGGCTCGAAGTAGTGGGCGAGCTTGATGCTTTATGCTCGTTGGGCACTTTCGGGTTTAATCATCCTAACTATGTTTATCCTACAATTTCGGATAAGCCTTTTATGTTTGAAGCCCGTGGAATGGGGCATCCGCTTATGGCACAAGACAAGTGTGTAAAGAACGATGCGTATATCCCCGTACGTCCTTTCTTCCTGATAATAACCGGAGCTAATATGGCAGGCAAGAGTACTTATCTTCGTACTATCGGGGTAAACTATCTGTTGGCATGCATAGGTTGCTCGGTATGCTGTGATTCGCTTGAACTTTATCCGTCTCAGTTGGTTACTAGTCTTCGCACTTCCGATTCGCTTGCCGGAAACGAATCGTATTTCTTTGCGGAGATGAAGCGTCTGAAATGTATCATCGACATGCTGAATGAGGGGAATGAACTCTTTATCATTCTTGACGAGATACTTAAAGGAACCAACTCAACCGACAAGCAGAAGGGTTCGCTCGACCTTATCAAGCAGTTTATCCGTCTTCGTGCCAACGGAATCATTGCTACACACGACCTTTTGTTGGGTACGTTGGTAGAGCAATATCCTAAAGAGATACATAACTATTGTTTCGAAGCTGATATACATAATGACGAACTTACGTTCTCTTATAAGTTGCAAGAAGGCGTGGCTCAAAATATGAACGCATGTTTTATTATGTGTAAAATGGGAATCACGATAGATGATTAACGAGCTTCCCATCGGTCGACTTCCTCTTTGCGTGGCCTCTTATTTTACTTCGATAATTTCAGCTTCACTTCTTTAACCGGGCGGAGGTAATACTTCCGGCTGTCGCCAGCGTTCGATACCATATTTGATGTCATGCTGAACGTAGACTTTCCGTTGTTGCATAGATAGCGGTCGGTGCCTTCGTATTTTATTAGACTGGGCACTCCTGCGTCGAGCAATAGCTTGTTGAGTGCCTCTGTCTTGGTAATGCCGAAGTAGCGGTCTCTGAATGCTTTGGCCTCTTCAGTAGTGAATATGCGCCATCCACTCATACCGTTGTGCGAGAAATAGGAGAGTTGCTCTTCCGTATCGGAAGCATAGACATAGAATTGCTGCGGAGCAAGCAGCAACGCTGTGCTTTCGGTACCCGATGAAGTTGTGAGCGAGCATACCAAGCATTCTTTCCATAGTGTGCCTACTTCGGGCATTGCCGAAACCTTATATACCGGCATGTTGCCGTCATTATTGTCTTCTCCTTCGTTTCCGTCGCTTCCGCTACCTTCACCGCTACTACCGCTACCACTGTTTCCACCGTTCCCTTCATTGTCGTCTTTTCCATCAGGTTTTATTTGGTCGAAACCGAACTCCACATTGGTAACTTGGTGCCATCCTTCAGCTTGGAAAGTACCGTCGAGGGCGATGGGCTGTCCGTATCTGCCTGTAAAGTGATAAGGATATCCGGCTTTTAATGCCGCTTGATAAGTATATCCGTATGCTTCGTTTCCTCCGGGGCGTTCTATATTGATAGACAAATGTGTGGTAGAACTTTCCGAGGGGATTATGTATTGCTCTTTGCACGTCCATATATGTCCGTCCTTATGAAACGTGATGGCGGCTTCCTGTTTGTCGTTCCTTGGATTTCCGCTGAATGAGATGCCGGAACTTACCGGAGATAGTTTCATTTCCACCTTACTGGCATCCGATGGTATGCCCGACATGGTGAACCGTAGGGCAGACACTACATAAGAAAAGGTCATGGTGGCAAATGTAGCCTGATTTAATCCGATTTGCAGTCGGCTTATTTGCAATGGAGAAGAACATACGTTGCCCGATAGACGGATGAAGCTTTCGGGGGTTGTCTGCAGCGGTAAAGAAACTCCGTTGTTTTCCATTCCGGATATGCCTACTATGGTGTATTGTCCTTTTGGTAGCTCAGAAGTGAACAAGTCGTCGGTGGCGGTATGAGTGTGTTGCATAACGCATTCGTTCTCCGTGTTGAATGCAAACAAAGACAGCGGAAAGTTGATTTTCGCATTGTCTACGCTGTTGAAGTCGAGTTGCAGCCTGCTGTTCTTTTCTTCGGGCTGACTTTCATCGCCTTCGTCTACTTTATATTCTCCGCAAGAGAATAGCCAGATGGCGTTATATAACAAAATCAGGAATAACCGGATTTGTGCAATTGGTAGAGCTTTTAGATAATTCATAATGGTCCCTTTATATATAGGACGCATTTTTTGTAAAATATCCGGCTTAAAGCTGAAAAATATTTTTAGTGCATGGTATTTCGCAAAAAAAACATCGCAATGATTCAATCAAAACATTGCGATGAGTTGATTGAAACAATGCGATGGTTCAATTGAAGCATTGCGATGGTTCAAATCGTTCATAGCAATGCTTAATTCTGTTGATTATCAGCGTTTGTAAAACGCTAATTTCGTCGAGTAATATAAATTGTGGTGTGAGGCTCGCTTTTATAGTGCCTGATTATTTCTCATTACACGTAAGAAATTTTCTCCCCATATCAGTCGGATATCCTTTTCGCTGTAGCGTTCTTGCAGCAAACGGCGGGTCAGATTGATTAGTTCGGACGAGTCATAGCATCCTTTCACGCCTCCGTCGCCGTCGAAATCGGTTCCGATGCCTACATGCTCTATGCCCATCACGTTTACCATGTGGTGTAGGTGCTCTATTATATCTACTATGCTTGCACCGCCCTCTTTTCGTAAGAAGCAATCATAGATACATACTTGTACCACTCCACCTTTTCTGGCTATAGCCTTCAGCTGTTCGTCGTATAGATTGCGAGGGTGATCGCAAAGGGCACGACTGGAAGAGTGGGAGCATACCACCGGCTTCTGACTTATGTCGAGTGTGTCGTAGAAAGTCTGTACTCCGGCATGCGATAAGTCTACCATCATGCCCACTCGGTTCATCTCTCGTATAACTTGTTCACCGAAGGGGCTTACTCCTAAGTTCTCATCATTGTATCTTGCCGAACCGCATATATCATTATTACCGTTGTGGCAAAGAGTCATATATACCACACCTCTTTTGCGGAAGCGTTCTACGTTGCTGATGTCTTTTCCTATGGCGTATCCGTTCTCTATGCCGAGCATGATAGCTTTCTTACCTTCTCTTTTCAGGCGATATAGGTCGTCTGGGGTATATGCTATATCTACGGCAGTGCAGTTCATGGCTACCATCTTTTCAATTTCGTTGAGCAGTCGGTCGGCCTTGGCGGTAGCGGCAAGCAATGCCTCGTCAGTACGTTCCTTTTGTTCCAGATAAGCCACCATGATAGTTGCGTCCTGATGTCCTTCGTTCATTTTATGCAGGTCCACTCTGATGCGTGGGTCGCGCGAAGCGAAATTGATGTTTTGGTCGAAGAACATAGGAGTATCGCAATGCGTGTCGAGCGTAAGCACTCTTTTGTGAAGAACTTTAGCGTCACGGAATGAAGCGGCTTCGTTCAGCAGCCAGTTGAAAAGCGGCATCATACACTCGTCGTTATTCAGAATGAAGCATTCGGGATGCCACTGCACACCTATCATCGACTTGTACTCCGTGCTTTCTATGGCTTCTGCCACACCATCGGTAGCTCGTGCAGATATGCGGAAACCAGGAGCGGCATCTTTTACCGCCTGGTGATGGAACGAGTTTACCATCAACTTATCTGTACGCATTATTTTGCTCAGTAGAGTATCCTCGTCTATAGTTACCGAATGCGAGGCGTATGCTCTATCCAAGTCTTGACTGTGCTTGATGCACTGCCCTTCGCATTGTTTATAAATGTCTTGATAAATTGTGCCTCCCAGTGCAGCGGTCATAACCTGCATACCTCGGCATATTCCAAGCATAGGTATTTGTCTGTTGGCTGCTAAGCGTACCAACATCAGTTCCTGATGGTCGCGGTGTGGGTTGATACTGTGTAGTTCTTTTATCGGCTCTTCTTGCAGATAAAGCGGATTTATGTCTCCTCCGCCCGATAGCAACAAACCGTCTACCTTGTCGAGTAGGTTTGCCAAAACGTCATCCTCATCGCATGGGGGGATAACGAACGGAATGCCGCCCGCTTTCAAAATGGAAGTATAATACCCCGGTGCCAGCGACATATTCCCGTTGTCGAAATTTCCGGTTATGCCTATTATCGGCTTATCTTTATGATTGGGAAAGTGCGAGTGGAACGACTCGTATTCCGCATTGATGTCAAATGTTTGAAATGTTTTCATAAGTTAATGTTTAACAGAAACAGAAGCAAATATATAGATAAAATCAGATTTATTTTTCATATTTGTTGGAAAGAAAAGCAGTATTACGTTATAAATTGCTCTTCACGTCAAATCTGATAATATGGAACCGATTAAAACACTCACGCAGTTAGTTAATATCTTGCGTTCGCGTGGCATCCGCAGGAGAGTCGCAGTGGTTTGTCCTAGCGACCCTCATACGGAGTATGTAATATTGCGTAGCTTACGCGAAGAAATAGCCGAGTTTTTATTAGTTACGGATGTTGATCATATAGAAAATGCCCAGCGTCTTCATTCCGCTTCCCCTGATTTTGTCCGTGTCTATCAAGCTCCCTCGCCCGATGAGGCTGCGGTTTTGGCTGTACAGCTGGTGCGTACCGGCGAGGCGGATATCTTGATGAAAGGTCTTATCAATACCGACAATTTGCTTCGTGCCGTTCTTAAAAAGGAGAAAGGCTTGCTTCCTCCCGGTTGCATATTGAGTCATGTGTCTATAGCGCAGATACCGTTATATCATAAACTGTTGTTTTTCTCTGATGCGGCGGTTATTCCGTATCCTTCTTTAGAGCAGTTCCGTGCTATGATTAAGGCTAATGTTGATATATGCCGTAAGTTGGGCCATGAGCAACCTCGTGTAGCCTTGATTCATTGTTCAGAGAAGGTCAGCGAGAAATTCCCTTGTACCGTCAGCTATGTGCAACTAAAAGATGAGGCTGCTTGCGGCAGATTCGGGTCGGTATTCGTTGACGGTCCGATGGACGCGAAAACAGCATGCGATGCTCACAGCGGAGAGATAAAAGGAATAAGTTCGCCGGTAGTTGGTAACGCAGATATCATGATATTCCCCGACATAGAAGCAGGTAACACCTTCTATAAGACATTATCGCTTTTCGGCGATGCAAATATGGCATGTATGCTTACTGGAACCACGGCTCCTGTGGTAGTACCTTCGAGAGCCGACTCCGGCAATTCTAAGTTTTACAGTCTGGCTTTAGCGTGTCTGGCCAGCGAAACCGAAAAAAAAGTATGAAGATATTAGTCATAAACCCAGGGTCTACGTCGACTAAGTTGGCGGTGTATAATGATTTGGAACCGGCATGGCGTGAGAGCCTGTTTCATTCGGCGGAAGAACTTTCCGGCTTTCATCATGTAAACGAGCAGTATGCCTTTAGGCGAGACCATATCATGGAGGCTCTTCGTGTGGCGAATATCCCGATGGAGTTCGATGCCATCATTGCGCGTGGTGGTTTGCTTAAGCCTACTCCGGGTGGGGTGTACCGTATAGACGAGCATATTAAGCATGATTTATGGAATGCGGATATGGAGCATGTGTCTAACCTTGCCGCTATTATTGCCGACGAACTTGCCGCAAGCATAGGATGTCCGGCGTTCATAGCCGATCCGGTTGTCACTGATGAGTTGCGCGACGTGGCACGTCTTACCGGAATCCCCGAGATAGAACGTATCTCTATATTTCATGCGTTGAACAGTAGGGCAGTATCGCGTAGATATGCTGCACGCGAAGGACGCAGATATGAAGATATGAACTTGATAGTGGCGCACCTTGGTGGAGGTATCTCGGTCAGTGCTCACCAAAGAGGGAAGGTAGTAGATGTAAACAATGCGTTGAACGGAGAAGGCCCGTTCAGTCCCGAACGTGCCGGAACTATTCCCGCCAAGCAGTTGGTAGACTTATGTTTCAGCGGCAAGTATACCTATCGTGAAGTGCGTAAGCTTCTTAACGGACGCGGAGGATTGGTAGCTCATTTAGGAACAACTGATGTAGCCACCATAGCACGCTGGGCCAATGCCGGAGCCGAAAAGCATAAGTTGGTGCTTGAATCTATGATTTATACCATAGCCAAACAGATAGGAGCCATGCACATAGCTTTGCACGGACAGACCGATGCTATCATTCTTACCGGAGGCATCGCTTATAACGCTACCTGCGTATCTTGGTTGCGCGAATGGATAGAAGGTTTGGCTCCGATAGTAGTCATACCCGGAGAAGATGAAATGGGAGCGCTCGCCATGAATGCACTTGGAGCGCTGCGCGGCGAATTACCTCTGCAGAAATATACTGCTCAGTAGCGGTGGTTACACAGCAGGAAGACTGTTGCCGTTTATCTTTCGGTAAAGGTCTATCGCATACACGTCGGTCATGCCCGAAACATAATCTAATACGGCCTGAACTTTGCCATACAGCGTTGGTGCGTTAACGTCGTATTGTTTCGGCATTCGGCCGATGAGCAGTTGCGAGTATGCTTTTTCCGGTGTGCGTACAGCATCAATCAGCAAATCCATCAGTGTAGTGATTACCTGAAAACCCGCCAACTCGATGTCGAGCACGTCTTTCGCGCAATAGATTTTTGCGAAAGCGGTTTTCGAACAATGTTTATAAGCCTGCTGGAGTGGTTCATCGATTTGCTTTATAAGGGTACCGCTGAATGTGCCCGACAGAATCTCTTCTTCATGATCGACGAAAGTCTGCACGCAGGCTTTTATCAGCACGCCTATGGCAGATGAACGCAGATAAGCAATCTGTTCGTTCACGTCTTCTACTTTAGAGCAGATATCGAGTATACGCTGTTTGCGCTCTTCCTTGAAGAATTCCATATAGAGCGATTTGGTTTCTTCTATAGTTAGAATCTTCAGCTTGAAAGCGTCTTCTATGTCCATCATCTGATAGCATATATCATCGGCGGCTTCTACCAGATATACCAACGGATGCCGTGCATAACGTATCGGCTCGCCTTCTGCGCTGAGGCGTTTTATACCTAACTCGGTAGCTATTCTCTCGAAATCTTTTTCCTCGCTCAAGAAGAAACCGAACTTCTGTTTGTTGCCTGCCAGTTGCGAAGAGAACGGATATTTCACCACCGAAGCCAGTGTAGAATAAGTCATGACGAATCCTCCCGGACGACGGCCGTAGAATTGATGGGTAAGCAGACGGAATGCATTGGCGTTTCCCTCAAAATGAATCAAGTCTTCCCATTCTTCGGGCGAAAGAAACGCTTTTAGTTCTAGACCTTTTCCTTCGGAGAAATACGTACCGATGGCCTTTTCGCCAGAATGTCCGAACGGAGGGTTACCTAAGTCGTGAGCAAGGCAAGCCGCGGAAACAATAGAACCTATTTCCATCAGATGTGAGTCGGATAACTCTGGATGCTTCAGCAAGAGTCGTGTAGCCACATCATTCCCTAAAGAACGACCTACACATGAAACTTCGAGGCTATGAGTCAAACGGTTGTGCACAAATATACTTCCGGGCAGCGGGAATACCTGTGTCTTGTTCTGCAGACGGCGGAACGGTGCCGAAAAGATAAGACGGTCGTAATCGCGCTGAAACTCTGTGCGGTCTTCTTTACGCTCTTCGTGCAGAAACTCCAGCCCGAAGCGTTTGTTTGATATCAGTTGCTTCCAGTTCATCATGACTTTTTTAGATATATAAAAATATACAATAAAGATAAAATAGCTACTGTACTTGTTACTACTTTATCTTTTTAGCGTGTAACTTTGCACCCAGAAACTAAACAGATAATACGATTATGGAATTACCTAAAGACCCGATGATGCTTTTTAGCGTTATCAATATGAAATTACGTGACTTTTATCCTTCGCTCGATGCACTGTGTGACGACCTCCATGTAGACAAGAACGAAATCGTTAGCCGTTTGAAAGAGGCCGGATTCGAATACAACGAGCAGCAGAACAAGTTCTGGTAATTATCTTTGCAGCCATATCTCCGGATTCAGCTTGGCGGTTTCTTTGCGCAGCTGGAAGTGGAGTATGGTGTTGCCTTCCTTATCGGTATGCACTTGACCTATGACATCGCGGGTATTAACCTTGCTGCCTTTGCGCACAAGTACCGATTGCAGATTGCAATATACCGATATGTAACTGCCATGACGTATCAATACATTCGATAGTCCGTTGTATTGGAAAATGGCAGAAACCTCTCCGTTGAATATAGCTCGTGCCTGAGCACCCTGCTTTCCGCGGATGTCCACACCCTTATTGTCGAGGCGTACATTACGTAGTCCGTCTACTTGGTATTGTCCGTAGTGACCTACTATCATATACGCTCCGGTAATCGGGATAGGGAGTTTTCCTTTATTCTGTTCGAATACGCTTGATAACCGGCGGTCTTCAGAGTCAATTTTAAATTCTCCCATCTTAGAACTTGGTAGGTTTTGACCTTTTGCCGGTGTCTTTGAATTTGCTCCCTCTTTTTTGTTGCGGCCGTTTTCAGCGGTAGCTTTACGGCGTGCTTCTTCTTCCGCCCTTTTGCGTGCCTTTTCTATTTCGATGGCAATCAATTTATCGATTTGCGCATTCAGTTTGTCGGCAGAGCGACGTTTTTTGTTTATCTCACCCTGTATGGTTCGTTGCTTTTTCTGTAATGAAGCCAACAGTCCTTTTCGCTCTTTCTCTTGCGCTTCAAGTTTAACCTTTTCTGCTTGTCCGGCTTCTAGCAACTTGCGCTTCGCTTCGCGCGATGCGACGAGCACTTTCTGCTTGTCTCTTACCTGACGCTGTTTTCGCTCTACTTCCAATCCCTGCATACGCTGATAGTCGGCATATTGGCGTACATATCTCATTCGTCGGTACATCTGGTTCAGATTATCGGCAGAGAAGATAAACATCAGCTTTTCCTGTATGCTGCGGTTATGATATAGGTATTTAACCGACTGTTCATAATTATCTTTCTTGTCGGCCAATTCCTTTTTCAGCGTGTTAAGTTCCACCTGCAGGCGGTCTACTTCGCGCTGTATCACATTGACGTCATTCTCTATGGTGGCGATATATTTTTTTCGCTCGTCTATCTGTCCCGAAAGCAGAGTCAGATTGCTCAGTTGGCTTTTTACGTCTTTCTTGGTAGATTGCAGCAATGACTCCGATTGCGAAATCTGTTTCTGCAATTCAGCGTGCTGCTTTTCCAGCTCACGTATCTTACGTGTGCTTTGTGCCATAGACGGCATGCAGAACAATCCTAATATTCCGATGACAAATAGTAAGCGATTCATATACATATTTATTTGAAATTCTTAAGCATGTCAATTACTTGCTTCAGTTCTATGCGACTATAGCTATCAGGTATTGTGGTGCGCGCATCCCAATCGCCGCCTACAGTCAGCTTCGAGAATTTCATATCCATGCCGGTATTTTTAGACAAACCTTCGGCCGAAGCGTTCATGTGTTTGGGGAACGAACGACCTTCTACATCTTCGAAGGTATCATATTTCCATCTCAGCGCATACGGAGTTCCGCTCATTTGTATGAGGGTTTGCCATAGCAATCCGTCTGTAGCCGAGGCTAAGAACTGATAACTCAATGTACTTTTCTTGCGTGGAGTTATGTCTACGCCTTGCTGGTTATTTAGGCTTAGAGTAAAGTCTACGGCATTGGCTGTAGTAAGCTTTTCTTTTCCAGGCAAGAACATCTCGTTTAAGAATAGCGATTGAAATGCGTTGAAATCTACAGATACTCCCGTCTTTTCAGTGAGTTCGCTGAAAGGAATCTGGCAATATCTTTTGTGCAATCTATCCAAAAGCAGTACTCCGTCGGGCGAAATTTCCAGACGTGCCATTTCTATTCCCAACAGAGGGGCAACGGTAAAGCGGATAGACTGATCTCGCATCAGGCGCATAGTGGCGCTTACCTTTGTATTACCTTGACTACCCAAGTTTAGTGTTAGCGCTACCTTTCCGCTCAAGCTTTTCCACTGCGGAGCCTGCTCTATTACTTTTTCCATATACGCTTGTCCCGTAAGTCCTCCTACTTCCGGCAGTTTCACTGTAGAGCGTGAGGTAGAACACGATGCCAGTATCGCTGTTGCTATTACAACGCACGATATATTTATCAGTCGTATTATCTTATTCATTGTCTTGGGTTTTGTATGTTCGTTTAGTTTGCGATATATTTTTTCTGCGCTATTTTCTGTTTTAACCGCTGCTTGTCTTTTTCGCTCGGAGCTTCTTCGTTCTTTTCAACGGGTTTTGCATCAGCTTTCTTCCAATACTCTAATGCCTTTTCCTTTTGTCCTGCCATGTAGTAAATGTCTCCAGCGTGTTCAAGCAATACTCTGCTTGGATTCTGATCGTTCTGAAGCGCTTGCTCCATGTATATACGTGCTTCGGTATATTTCCCTTTCTCGAATAGAATCCATGCGTACGTATCGAGGAATGTAGCGTTGCTTGGCTCTGCCTTTACTGTGCGGTAGCTCATTTCTTCTGCCTTGTCCAGGCTCTTGCGCTCTACAGAAAGGAAGTAAGCGTAGTTGTTCATTGTCCCTATATTGTCGGGGTTGTAAACGAGAGACGAGTCGTACGCTGCGTATGCTTCCGCATTCTTTCCTTTCTGATGATATATGTCGCCCATCATGGAGTAGAAGTCGGATACTATTTTCTTGTCGGTTTTTTCGTTTACCTGTTTTACACCTTTCTCGAATGTAGCGGCGGCTTCATCGGTTTGGTCTTTATTATAATACGCCAGCCCTAAGTAGTAATAGAATTCCAAAACATCGGGATTATATTCTATGGCGGGGCGAGCTACTTCTATCACTTTGTCGGGGTCTTCATCTTGCAGCGCGTAGCCTATAAGTTGTAGGCGTGCAGGTGTATTCTCCGGGTCGAGCTTAATAACTTGTTTCAATGCTAATGTTGCGTCGGCCTTCATATTCTTGCTTACACAATACTGGGCGCACAGCATCGATAAGTCGGCATTCTGCTGCGGACGTTTCAGAATTCTCTTAAAAAGAGATACTATTTGGGTACTGTCTTTAGTAGTCTGCTCCGTCTGTATGATGGCTTGTCGCATTATTTCCATCTTGGTATCACTCTGCACATCGTCGTTCAGTAATATAGTGTCGAGTTGTGCCTGATACAAGCTGTCTTGTCCTGTCTTTTGGTAGTAATTTGCCAATGACATTATAGCAGGAGCATATCCTGGTACTTCTTTCAGGATGCGGCGATAAGTGTTGTAAGCTTCGTCGGGCTTGTTATTATTCAGATACACATCGCCAAGGATGGTTTGGTAACGCATGTCGTACGGATATTCTTTCGCTAGACTTTCTATCTCGGCGAACGCTTCGTCATTCTTTCCTTGCAGCAGATACATGCGGAACTTCTCCATGCTTATCTGCTCCGACTTTCCGTCGAGCTCTTCTATGCGGTTTAGCGTAGTTACTACGTTCTGATAACTTTTGGTAGAGTTATATAAATCAGTCAGCGACAAAAGCGGTTCCAATCGGTCGGGGAATTGTTCAGCCATGTCTTCGTAAACAGAAATGGCTTTAGGAAAATCGCGCTTGTTCTCGTAATATTGAGCTAAAGTCTGCTTGTACCAGAAGTTGCTTTCATTAGAATGAACCGCCTTCTTCAAAGCTTGTTCTCCCTTTTCTTCCTGTCCTAAGTAAAGATAGAATTTCGCCAATTCATATAATGTAGCGCCCGATTCGGGATTTATTTCTATGCAATGCTGCAATAGCTCGTAAGCAGCGTCTAAGTCGCCTTTCTGTTTCATGCGCATGGCCTCTAAAAAGAAGTAATCGAATTTACGGCTTTCTTCGGGTGATAATACGGTCTCTTGAGCCGAAACCTTATGGCGTGTCGTCTTTTGTTTGTTCGATGTTCCACAGCCAGCTGCTGTAAACAGGAGGCAAACCAATATGATGATTGATGTTATCTTGTTCATTTTTTGTAGTTTATCGTGAAGCGGTTTATAAAGTGCCGGTATGTCCGAATCCGCCATCTCCTCGTTCTGTTTCGCCTAATACCTCCACTTCTTCCCATTCGGCTTTCTCGTAGCGTGCTATTACCATCTGGGCTATTCTTTCTCCATCTTCTATTATGAAATCTTCTTCTGAGAGGTTTACTACTATTACTCCTATTTCGCCTCTGTAATCAGCGTCGATAGTGCCTGGAGTATTTAGAAGCGTGATACCTTTTTTCAGAGCTAATCCGCTGCGGGGGCGGATTTGCGCTTCAAATCCTTCGGGCAGTGCTATGTACAGTCCGGTAGGAACCAGCTTGCGTTGCATCGGTTTAAGTAGGATAGGAGTGTCTATATTGGCGCGTAAGTCCATGCCCGCCGAAAGAACAGTAGCATATTGCGGCAACGCGTGTTTCGATTTATTTATGATTTGTATCTTCATGCGATGTGTAATCTTTTATATCAATCTGCGAAAATACACATTTCAATATTATTAATGTGGGTATTTACCATTTTTTAGCATCGTAGCCTTTATTTCGGCGTGCGGAAGAACGTATTGGGGCGTCTTCGGATATATAAACATAAAATAAATACTAAACTTTTGATACTGTAATTCATGGATATAGGAAAAAGCATTAACTTTGCAAACCAATAATGATCATTAATAATTAAGTATATAATAAGAACCATGATGGATCTTGATTTGCTCACAGCTGTGTCGCCTATCGACGGTAGATACAGAAGTAAAGCGGGAGCTTTGGCCGCTTATTTTTCAGAATATGCACTGATTAAATATCGTGTGCGTGTGGAAATAGAGTATTTTATCACCTTGTGTGAACTGCCTTTGCCGCAGCTGAAAAGTTTCGATCATACTCGCTTCGAGGCTTTGCGCGATATCTATCGCAATTTTTCAGAAGCTGATGCTCGTCGAATCAAAGAGATAGAAAGCGTGACCAATCACGATGTTAAAGCAGTAGAATATTTCATTAAGGAACAGTTCGATAAGTTGGGCGGACTTGAGCCGTTCAAGGAATTCATTCACTTCGGACTTACTTCACAAGATATAAATAACACTTCAGTGCCTTTGTCTATCAAGGATGCGCTCGATGAAGTGTATTATCCGCAGATTCAGAAGTTGATTGACCAGCTTACTGCTTATGCCGAAGAGTGGAAAGACATCCCTATGTTGGCTAAGACTCACGGACAGCCGGCTTCTCCTACACGTTTGGGAAAAGAAATTATGGTGTTCGCTTACCGTCTTAACCGTCAGTTGGCTGCTCTGAAGGCATGTCCTATCACTGCTAAGTTCGGTGGCGCTACAGGTAACTACAACGCTCACCATGTAGCTTATCCGGGATACGACTGGAAGGAATTCGGTAATCGTTTCGTTGCAGAAAAGCTTGGTTTGGAACGCGAAGAATACACTACACAAATTTCTAACTACGATAACCTTGGCGCTATATTCGATGCCATGAAGCGCATCAATACCATTATGGTAGATATGAACCGCGACTTCTGGCAGTATATCTCAATGGAGTACTTCAAGCAGAAAATCAAAGAAGGCGAAGTAGGTTCAAGCGCAATGCCGCACAAGGTGAACCCTATCGACTTTGAAAACGCTGAAGGAAACTTGGGTATGGCAAACGCTATATTCGAACACTTGTCGACAAAACTTCCGGTTAGCCGTTTGCAGCGTGACCTTACCGACTCTACAGTGCTTCGTAATATCGGTGTTCCTTTCGGTCATACTATCATCGCTATTCAGAGCTCTCTGAAAGGTTTGGGAAAACTGCTTCTTAACGAAAACAAGATATATCAGGATTTGGATAACTGCTGGAGCGTTGTCGCTGAGGCTATCCAGACTATTTTGCGTCGTGAAGCCTATCCACATCCTTATGAAGCATTGAAAGCTTTGACTCGCACAAACAAAGGAATAAACGAAGCTGCAATTAAAGAGTTTATCGAAACGCTGAATGTAAGCGAAGAAATCAAGAAAGAGTTGCGTGTTATTACTCCGCACAACTATACTGGAATTTAATTTGAAAATACGAGAGTAAATATAAATATCCACCCGAGAAGGGTGCATTACAAAACTTTATAAAAACATAGAATTTTATGGCAGATATCGAAAACAGACAAGATGGCGAAAACAGCCAGTCTGGCCGCGATGGTTACAAATCAAACAGAGAGGGTTATAACAGATACAATCGTAATGACGGAGGCAATTCATACCAGCCACGCCGTCCGCGTTTCAACTCAAACCAAGATGGAGAACGCCCGCAGCGTGCTTACACTCCGCGTCATAATAACTACAATAACGAAGGAGGAGAGCAGCGTCAGTATCGTCCGCGCTTCAACAATAATAATGGTGAAGGAGGATACAATCGTCAGCCGCGTCAGTATGGTGAACGTTCTTCATACAATCCTCGTTTTAACAATAACAATGGTGAAGGAGGATATAACCGTCCGCAGCGTCCTTACAACAACCGCTATAATAACAATAACGGTGAAGAACGCCAGTATCGTCCGCGTTTCAACAACAATGCAGAAGGTCAGCAGGAAGGTGGATTCCGTCCTCGTTTCAATAATAACAATGGCGAAGGTGGTTACAACCGTCAGGGCGGATATAACCGTCAGAATGGTGGTGGTTACAACAATAACCGTCAGGGTGGCTATGGAAATAACCGCGGCGGTTATGGAAATCGTCAGCAGGGTGGTTTCCGTCCGCGCACAGCCGATTATAACCCGAATGCCAAATATAGCTTGAAAAAGCAGATTGAATATAAAGATGTACTCACAGATCCTAATGAACCGATTCGTTTGAATAAGTTCCTTGCCAATGCCGGTATATGTTCTCGCCGTGAGGCTGATGAATACATCACAGCAGGTGTGGTTTCGGTAAACGGAGAAGTAGTAACCGAATTGGGTACTAAGGTTAAGCGTAATGACGAAGTGAAGTTCCACGATCAGCCGGTTAACATTGAGCGCAAAGTATACGTGTTGCTTAATAAACCGAAAGACTGTGTAACTACATCAGACGACCCACAGGAACGCAAGACAGTAATGGATTGTGTTAAGGATGCTTGCAAGGAACGTATCTATCCGGTTGGTCGTCTTGACCGTAACACTACAGGTGTATTGCTGCTTACTAACGATGGCGATTTGGCTTCTAAGTTGAGTCATCCTAAGTTCTTGAAGAAGAAAATATATCACGTATATTGCGATAAGAACGTTACTAAAGCAGATCTTGACCAAATCGTATCAGGTATTACACTTGATGATGGCGAGATTCATGCAGACGCTATCAGCTACGCATCAGATACTGATAAGTCGCAGGTAGGTATCGAAATCCATTCAGGAAAGAACCGTATCGTACGTCGTATATTCGAATCTTTGGGATATCGTGTCATTAAGCTCGACCGTGTATACTTTGCAGGTTTAACTAAGAAAGGCTTGCGTCGCGGTGACTGGCGTTACTTGACAGAACAAGAAGTTAACATGCTTCGCATGGGATCATTTGAATAATTCATAAATAAGATACATACAATGGAGACAATTCGTAGAACAAAAGTTGTTGACCTGTTGAAGCGCCGCGATTTCGGAGCTATGGTCAATGTAAAAGGTTGGGTTCGTACTCGCCGTGGTAGCAAACAAGTAAACTTTATTGCCCTGAACGATGGTTCTACTATAAATAATGTGCAGATTGTAGTCGATTTGGCAAATTTCGACGAAGATATGCTGAAACTCATCACCACAGGCGCATGCCTTAGCGTAAACGGTGAGTTGGTTGAATCTGTAGGTTCTGGTCAGGCTTGTGAAATTCAAGCACGCGAAATAGAAGTACTTGGTGCTTGCGACAATACTTATCCATTGCAGAAGAAAGGACACTCTATGGAGTTCTTGCGTGAGATAGCACACTTGCGTCCACGTACCAATACATTTGGTGCAGTGTTCCGCATCCGTCATAACATGGCTATCGCTATTCACAGATTCTTCCATGAAAAGGGATTCTTCTATTTCCATACTCCTATCATTACTGCTTCAGACTGTGAAGGTGCAGGACAGATGTTCCAGGTTACTACAATGAATCTTTACGATTTGAAGAAGGATGAAAACGGTTCAATCATTTACGATAGCGATTTCTTTGGAAAGCAGGCAAGCTTAACCGTTTCTGGTCAGCTGGAAGGTGAGTTGGCTGCCACTTCTTTAGGTTCTATCTACACATTCGGTCCTACATTCCGCGCTGAAAACTCTAACACTCCGCGTCACTTGGCAGAGTTCTGGATGGTTGAGCCGGAAGTTGCTTTCGCCGACTTGCAGGACTTGATGGACTTGGAAGAAGAGTTCATCAAATACTGTGTAAACTGGGCACTTGAGAACTGCAAGGACGACTTGGAATTCTTGAACAAGATGGTAGACAAAGGCTTGATAGAACGTCTGCAGAACGTAGTAAATACAGAGTTCGTTCGTCTGCCTTATACAGAAGGTGTTAAGATTCTGGAAGAAGCTGTTGCCAAAGGTCATAAGTTTGAATTCCCGGTATATTGGGGATGCGACTTGGCCAGCGAGCACGAACGCTACTTGGTAGAAGAGCACTTCAAGAAGCCTGTTATCATGATTGACTATCCTAAGGAAATCAAAGCATTCTACATGAAGCAGAACACAGACGGTAAGACTGTACAGGGTACAGACGTATTGTTCCCGCAGATTGGAGAAATCATCGGTGGTAGTGTGCGTGAAGAAAACTATGACAAGCTGATGGCTCGTATCACTGAACTGAATATCCCTATGAAGGATATGTGGTGGTATCTTGATACTCGTAAGTACGGAACATGCCCTCACGCCGGATTCGGTTTGGGATTCGAACGCTTGCTGTTGTTCGTAACAGGTATGTCGAACATTCGCGACGTGATACCTTTCCCACGTACTCCGCGTAACGCAGAATTCTAATATCATCGCTGATATTATTTTATAAATAGAATGCCGCCTCATTCTTCCTATGCTTGGAATGAATGAGGCGGCATTACTATTTAAATATGTAAGATTTAAATCTGCTCCATTGCCTGTTGCAAGTCGGCAATGATGTCGTTTACATTTTCAATACCTACAGAAAGGCGGATAAGGTCGGGAGCTACACCGGCTTCTATCAACTGCTCGTCAGAGAGCTGACGGTGGGTATGGCTGGCTGGATGAAGCACACAGGTACGAGCATCTGCCACATGAGTTACTATACATGCTAGTTTCAAACTATCCATAAACTTGATAGCCTCTTCGCGTGTGCCGTTCAAACCGAAAGCGATAACGCCGCACGAGCCATTTGGCATATATTTCTGAGCCAACTCATAATACTTGCTGCTCTTCAATCCGCAATAGTTTACCCATTTAACTTTCGGATTAGCTTCGAGCCATTCCGCTACTTTCTGTGCGTTCTCGCAGTGGCGTGGCACGCGCAGATGTAGTGTTTCCAGTCCTAAGTTCAGCAAGAACGAGTTCTCGGGCGATGGGATAGAACCCAAGTCGCGCATCAGCTGTGCGGTAGCTTTGGTAATATAAGCCATCTTGCCGAATGCTTTGGCGTATGTCAGTCCGTGGTATGATTCGTCGGGTTGAGTCAAGCCAGGGAACTTGTCGGCATGAGCCATCCAGTCGAAGTTGCCGCTATCTACAATAGCACCGCCTACACAAGTGGCGTGTCCGTCCATGTATTTAGTGGTAGAGTGAGTCACGATATCGGCTCCCCATTCAAATGGACGACAGTTTATAGGAGTGGCGAAAGTGTTATCTACTATCAAAGGCACTCCGTTACTGTGAGCTATGCGTGCGAACTTCTCGATATCCAACACGTTGATGCTCGGGTTTGAGATAGTTTCGCCGAACATACATTTAGTGTTAGGACGGAATGCTTTCTGTATTTCTTCTTCTGGAGCGTCGGCATCAACGAATGTACATTCTATGCCCAACTTCTTCATGGTTACTCCAAACAAGTTGAAAGTACCGCCATAAATTGTAGATGCGCACACCAAGTGGTCGCCGGCTTCGCATATATTGAATACTGCATAAAAGTTGGCAGCCTGGCCAGATGATGTAAGTATAGCTCCTACGCCGCCTTCTAGTGCCGCTATTTTAGAAGCTACCGCATCGTTGGTTGGGTTTTGCAGACGGGTATAGAAGTAACCGCTGTCTTTCAAGTCGAAAAGACGCGCCATCTGCTCGCTGTCGTCGTATTTAAAAGTTGTGCTCTGGTATATGGGCAGTACACGTGGCTCTCCGTTCTTAGGAGTCCATCCTGCCTGTACACATAAAGTCTCTTTGTTGAATTTGTTTTCCATGATACTTGTGCTTTATACAATTATTTTCTTTTTTTTACCGGCAACAAAAGTAAGAAATTAATCGGCTGCAGGGGCTGAATCTCATGAAAATGATTTAATTTTGGGGCTAATCATTAATAATAGATTCTATTCTTTATGGCAGAGGACTTTACTTTCCGGCATCGAATACCGGTTCAAATTCGTTTTAGCGATGTTGACCAATTTGGCCACATGAATAACTCATCATATTTTGCTCTTTACGATTTGGCTAAGACATCGTACATACGCGATGTGTTTGGCGAACATATTTGGGATAAGTTGGGCATTGTAGTTGCTAATATAAACGCCGATTTCTTGGCGCCCGTTTTCTTTTCCGACGATTTGGAAATAGAAACTACTGTAATTCATTTGGGAAATAAGAGCATGACGCTGATGCAGCGTGCCGTGAATCGTGCTACCGGAGTGCTTAAATGTCAATGCCGTACTGTGATGGTAGGATACGATATCTCTTCGAAAGAACCGGTAGAGTTGCCCGAAGATTTTAAGCAGACTATCTGCGATTATGAGGGAAAGACCATAGAGGAACTCTCTAAAGCACCTAATATCTGATTGTTTGACTATAAAAATAAAAGGAAATGAAGATAGCTATACTTGGAGCGGGAAATATGGGTGGAGCCATAGCTCGCGGATTGGCTCAAGGAGGATTGGTCGCAACTAAAGATATCACCGTTACTAATCCCAGCGTTGGTAAGCTTGATAAGCTGAAAGCCGAATATCCCGAAATCAATGTCAGTACAGATAACTCAGTGGCATCCGAAGCCGATATGGTGATTATCGCGGTTAAGCCGTGGAAAGTGGAAGAGGTTGTAAAGCCGTTGCATTTGCGCCGTCCGCAGATAGTGGTATCTGTTGCCGCAGGTATTTCTTTCGATACGTTGAAAGAATATGTAGATAAAGACATGACCATGTTTCGTGTAATTCCTAACACGGCTATCTCTTGCTTGGCAAGCATTACGCTTATTGCAGAATGCAATGCCTCGCCTGGGCAGACTCAGATGTTACTCGACCTATTCAATGAAATGGGCCTTTCTATCTTGATAGAAGAGAAGCAGATGACTGCCGCTACCGCTCTTACCTCGTGCGGAATAGCTTTTGTGCTGAAGTATGTACAGGCAGCTATGCAGGCAGGTGTTGAAGTCGGTATACGTCCGAAAGATGCCATGAAGATGTTGGCTCAGACACTCGACGGAGCTGCTCAGCTATTGTTGACCGACGAGAATACCCATCCGGCAATAGAGATTGATAAAGTCACTACTCCCGGAGGTATTACTATAAAAGGAGTTAATCAGTTAGACCACGACGGATTTACATCGGCTGTCATCAATGCCGTTAAGGCGTGCATGTGATTTGCCGTTATTTTATAAATCCTTTCTTAGCCCATCGCATGCTGTTCCATCGTTTTACGAAAAGCAGCGCCCGTATGTTCTCGTCGAGCAGGAATGCACACCACATTCCCACAAGTCCCCATCCCCAGTAGATTCCGAACAGATAGCTGAATCCTACAGAGACGGTCCATTGTACTGCTACGCCTACATAGAACGGAAAGTTTACGTCGCCTGCCGAGCGCAGAGCGTTTGTAGCGTAGATATTAACTGCGCGACCTATTTCTACGATGATATCTACTATCATGATGGTGACTCCCATCTTTATGATTTCCTGATTATCTGTAAGCATACTGAATATAAAGTGTCCGCTTGCCGCCCATACGCATGAAAGAACGAGCGATACAAGTATAGAAAGTCGCATAACGTACTTTCCCAGCAGATAGGCGGCGCGGATTTTCTTTTGCCCTACCAAGTGCCCTATGCTGATAGCTCCTCCTTGTGCCATGGCGATGGCGAACAGATAAACGAACATAACGATGTTTACCGTGTATGTACGTGTGGCAAGTGCGTTATTCCCCAATATGTTGATAAAGTAAGTGATAACCACTTGCGAGAAGCTGTACGACATGTTCTCTCCTGCCGATGGCAGTCCCACTTTAAGCAAGTTCTTAAGCTCTACCCACGGGAACGGACGGAAATAATTGAGTGGGAATCTTGGAATATGCTTGCGGAACAATATGACGAATAATACCACCATGCTCACCCCACGAGCCACCGAAGTCGATATGGCGGCACCTTCGGCTCCCAATGCCGGCATTCCCCATTTACCGAATATAAGAGAATAGTTGCCTATGATATTCATGATGTTTACCAATACCGTCACCAGCATGGGATAGATGGCTTTGTTGGCGCTGCGCAATGAAGCCGAGATAGTAAACGAAATAGCTTGGAAGAAAGCGAACGCACCTACTATCTGCATATAGCCGATACCGTATTTCAACAACTCAGGGCGCAGTCCCATCCATCCCAGTAGGGTAGTAGCACCATAATGCAGAATGGCGCTTATGAGCAGTCCTACCACCAAGTTGAACAGAAGAGCTACACCTACCACCTGTACCATATTCTTTTGCATCTTCGCCCCCAAATACTGCGAGCAAAGCACCGATGTTCCGATATTTATGACTTCGAATATCAGAAACGCGAACATTACGATTTGATTCACCACGCCCACGGCAGCCACACTCTCGTCAGAATATTGGCTCAGCATGATAGTGTCTACAGCTCCCAGCATCATTATAAGGAGCGTCTCGATGAAGATGGGGACAACCAATTTGGTTAGTCCTTTCTTAATGTTAGTTTGTTGAATAGTTTGTTCCACGACGTTGATAAAAATCTGCGTGCAAAGTTACTACATGTTAGATGGATGAGGCATTGATATAAATCATGTATTTCAAAATGTTTAATTGTTTTTAATCGTTTGCCTTGGTTTGTATACTGTCTATTTTCCATATGCGAATGGTATACCTGCAATATGCGAATGGAACACTTGCAATATGCGAATGGAAAGTCTTCCATTTGCGAAAGGAATGCTTTCCTTTTAAGGAAGGAATTGTTTCCTTTCGCAAGAGGAATTTTAAAGACTGTAGTTTATCGGTTACTGCTTAATTTGATTGTCGGTTGCTACCATATCTTGTAATTTTGAACTCTCAACCCCCTTTTAGGCTTAACATTAAATACATTGTTGTATTTTTGCAGCGTAAAAATTATAGAAAGGAAGCGATGTCGAATTATAATACGATTACTTTACCCAATGGGCTGCGTATAATCCATGCCTCAAGTCCTACCGATGTGGCTTATTGCGGGTTTGCCGTAGATGCCGGAACGCGCGACGAGTTGCCGCAGGAGCAGGGGATGGCGCATTTTGTAGAACACCTTATCTTTAAGGGAACGCACAAGCGTAAGCCGTGGCATATACTTAACCGCATGGAGAATGTGGGAGGCGACTTGAACGCTTATACCAATAAAGAGGAGACGGTGGCTTATTGCGCTTTCATGAAAGAACATTTCCAGAGGGCGGCAGAGTTGCTTACGGATATTGTGTTCGACAGTATTTTCCCTCAGCAGGAAATAGACAAGGAGGTAGAAGTTATCATTGACGAGATACAGAGCTACGAAGATAGTCCGGCTGAATTGATATTCGATGATTTCGAGGAACTGATATTCCCTAATCATTCGTTGGGCCGTAATATATTGGGCAAGCCGGAACGCTTGCGTCAGTTTGTAAGCGACGACGCACTTAGATTTGTGAATCGCTATTATAAGACTACCAATATGGTGTTCTTCGTTTTTGGCGACATCGACTTTAAGCGCGTGGTACGTATTATGGAGAAGTTGACTTCCGGCATAGCTTTAGGAACAGTTGGCGACTATAAGCGATTGGCTCCGGATGTGTATGTGCCGGCATTTAAGGAAATCAGTAGAGATACGCATCAAGCTCATGTTATGATAGGGGCGAGAGGTTATAGCGCATATAATGAGCGACGCACGGGGCTGTATCTGCTGAATAACATTTTGGGAGGTCCGGGTATGAACAGCCGACTGAATATATCGCTGCGCGAGAAGCGCGGGTTGGTATATAACGTGGAGGCCAACCTTACAGCCTATACCGATACGGGCACGTTCTGTATCTACTTCGGTTGTGACCCCGACGATGCCGACTACTGTATGGAACTGGTACGTAAAGAACTGAAGAAGTTGCGCGATAAGGCTTTGACATCTGGGCAGCTCGATGCCGCCAAGAAACAAATCATGGGACAGATAGGAGTTGCCGGCGATAACTTTGAAAACAAAGCCCTCGACATGGGTAAGTGCTTCCTTCACTATGGCAAGTACGACTCGAAAGAAGAAGTGTTCCGCCGCATAGAGGCACTCACTCCAGCAGGACTTTTAGACGTAGCTAACGAAATGTTCTCCGAAGATTATCTGTCCACTCTTGTTTATCGCTAAAAATCACTACCTTTGCAAGTATAAATAGAAAGATATAAATTATATGAAGATAGAAGACAAACTTACAGCATCCGTTATTCAGGGTGTGAAAGAATTGTATGGCGCAGAAGTTCCTGCCAAGATGGTACAATTGCAGAAGACAAAAAAAGAATTCGAAGGTCATCTTACTCTCGTTGTGTTCCCCTTCTTGAAGATGTCAAAAAAAGGTCCAGAACAGACAGCGCAAGAGATTGGAGAATATCTGGTAAAGAACGAGCCGGCTATCTCGAAATACAATGTCATTAAGGGCTTCCTTAACCTGACCATTGCTTCGGACGTGTGGGTTGAGCTGCTTAACCGCATTCAGGCCGATGAGCATTGGGGCATCAAGAAAGCTGATGAAAACTCTCCGCTGGTGATGATTGAATATTCTTCACCAAACACCAATAAGCCTTTGCACTTGGGACATGTGCGTAATAACTTGCTGGGTAATGCCTTGGCAAACGTTATGGCGGCCAATGGCAACAAGGTAGTGAAGACAAATATCGTGAACGACCGCGGTATCCATATCTGTAAGTCTATGCTTGCATGGTTGAAGTACGGAAACGGTGAAACTCCAGAATCATCGGGCAAGAAAGGCGACCACCTTATAGGTGATTATTACGTAGCTTTCGACAAGCATTATAAAGCCGAAGTAAAAGAACTGATGGCTCAGTATATGGCAGAAGGTATGAGCGAGGAAGACGCTAAGGCAAAGGCTGAAGCAAACTCTCCGTTGATGCTTGAGGCTCGTGAAATGCTCCGTAAGTGGGAGGCAAACGACCCTGAAGTCCGTGCTTTGTGGAAGAAGATGAACGACTGGGTTTACGCCGGATTCGATGAAACTTATAAGATGATGGGTGTAGGTTTCGATAAGATTTACTACGAATCAAATACTTATCTTGAAGGCAAGAAGAAGGTAATGGAAGGTCTTGAAAAAGGATTCTTCTACCGCAAGGAAGACGGTTCTGTATGGGCAGACCTTACAGGCGAAGGACTAGACCATAAGTTGTTGCTCCGTGCCGACGGTACTTCTGTATACATGACTCAGGATATAGGTACTGCCGAACAGCGTTTCTCTGACTTCCCTATCGACAAGATGATTTATGTAGTGGGCAACGAACAGAACTATCACTTCCAGGTGTTGTCTATATTGCTCGACAAACTCGGATTTGAATGGGGTAAGGGCTTGGTTCACTTCTCATACGGTATGGTAGAATTGCCAGAAGGTAAGATGAAGAGCCGTGAAGGTACAGTGGTAGATGCCGACGACTTGATGGAGGCTATGATTCAGACTGCAAAGGAAACTAGCGCAGAACTGGGCAAGTTGGACGGATTGTCGCAGGCTGAGGCTGACGATATCGCACGTATCGTGGGACTGGGTGCATTGAAGTACTTCATCTTGAAGGTAGATGCACGTAAGAACATGACTTTCAACCCGAAAGAATCTATCGACTTTAACGGTAATACAGGTCCGTTCATTCAGTACACTTACGCTCGTATCCAGTCTATACTCCGCAAGGCTGCCGAGGCTGGCATTACTATCCCTGCGGTTATCCCGACAGGTATAGAACTGAGCACTAAGGAAGAATATCTTATCCAGATGTTGGCAGACTTCGCTAATGTGGTAGCACAGGCAGGTTCTGACTACAATCCTTCTATCATAGCTAACTATGCTTATGATTTGGTGAAAGAGTACAACCAGTTCTATCACGATTTCAGCATATTGCGCGAAGAAAACGAGGCTGTGAAGATTTTCCGTCTTGCACTGAGCCAGAACGTTGCGAAAGTTGTGAAAGAAGCTATGGGACTGCTGGGTATAGAAGTTCCTGAACGTATGTAATACAAACAATTTTAGCATAATAAGGCACGGACTGCACGGATTTCTGTGCGTTCCGTGCCTTATTTTTTTATATACCGATGGCTAAGAAATATTATACCGTGTGGAAAGGTGTGAATCCGGGCGTATACGATTCGTGGACCGATTGCCAACTACAGATAAAGAATTTTAAGGGAGCATTATATAAGTCGTTCACTACCCGCGAAGAGGCTGAGGAGGCTTTGAATTCGCCTGCACATCATTATCTGCACCCAAGCGAGAAAAGCGGACAGACATCGCATGTAGCTAAAAAACAATTGCCCGAGAACTTTGATACCAATTGCTTGGCAGTAGATGCCGCTTGTAGCGGTAATCCGGGGCCGATGGAGTATCGTGGCGTATATCTGCTTACCGGACAAGAGATATTTCATTTCGGACCGGTGTATGGCACTAATAATATAGGAGAGTTCTTGGCGATAGTTCACGGTCTTGCCCTGCTGAAAAAGCAAGGACTGAACATGACTATTTACTCTGACAGCCGTAACGCGCTGAATTGGGTGAAGCAGAAAAAATGCAAGACCAAATTAGAGCGTACAGAGCGCACCGAACAACTGTTTCAGATGATAGAACGTGCGGAAAAATGGTTGCGCGAAAATACATATACCATGCCAGTACTAAAATGGGAAACGGAGCAATGGGGTGAAGTGCCTGCCGATTTTGGCCGTAAATAGTATTTAAAAACGAGAGAAGATGAAAAAGAGACTTGTTTATTTATTGCTGTTTTTTGTAGCGGTACTGTTGGCGTTCGTCTTGCAGAAGCCGTGTTTCATGCTTTATAACGATGCTATAAGTCGTGGCGTTTCTTTTAACGACTATATTCAGGTGATGTGGCATGGGGTCAGCCTTGATGCCACTACTGCGGGATACCTTACTGCTATTCCTTGGCTTATCGTTTTAGTAAGCGTTTGGTTCAAGCGATTTCCGCTCCGTAAGCTGCTTGTGGCATATTACGCTATTATAGCGTTGGTGGTCTCTATAGTGTTCATTGTAGATATGGGCCTTTATCCTTTCTGGAAATTCAAGCTCGACGCATCTGTTTTCCTTTATCTTGATTCGCCAAAGAATGCTGCTGCCAGCGTATCGGCTTGGTTCTTGATAGTGCGTACCTTGGTTATTCTGCTGCTTGCTGCTGTCAGTGCATGGGCACTTTATCGTATCACTCCGTCGGTATTGCCGGCGGTAAAGAAGAGGATAGCCGGAACAGGAGCGATGATACTCATAGGCGGAGCGTTGTTTGTAGTTATCAGAGGAGGCGTTACGGAGTCGACTGCCAACATAGGGCAGGTATACTTCTGTAATGACGAATTCCTCAATCACTCGGCTGTGAACCCGGCTTTCAGTTTGATGGCTTCGGCCAGCAAGACCAAGAATTACAGCGACGAGTTCAATTACTTTAGCGAAGAAGAACGTGCATCGTTGTTTCAGGGACTTTATCCTACTGGCGATGAAGGTACGGTAGAGTTGCTTCGTACTAAGCGACCCAATATCCTTGTCGTCTTGATGGAAAGCTTTGGTGGAGCTTTGGTAGAATCGTTCGGTGGAGTTAAAGGAGCTAGTACTAATCTCGACCGCTTGAGCAAGGAAGGCATTTGGTTTACCAACTGTTATGCCAATAGTTATCGCACCGATCGTGGTACGGTATGCACCTTCAGCGGCTATCAGAGCTTTCCGACACTGTCGGTAATGAAGATGCCGAATAAGAGTCGCACACTGCCTTCTATAGCCGCAGAGCTGCGTAAGCAAGGATACCATACCGACTTCTTGTACGGAGGTGATATCAACTTCACAAATATGAAAAGCTATCTGTTGGAGAGCGGTTATCAACATCTTACCGCCGATGTTGATTTCCCGGTATCGCAGCGTAAAAACGCTTGGGGAGTTAACGATGATATTACTTTCGAGTGGCTGTATAATAAGCTGAAAGATAGAAAAGACACTCCGTGGCATACCGCATTCCTAACATTAAGCAGTCATGAACCTTTTGAAGTGCCTTATCATAAATTAGACGAGAAGGTACCTAATGCTTTCGCCTTTACCGATAATTGCCTCGGACAATTCATAGAGCGGATGAAGAAAACGCCTCTGTGGAACGACCTGCTTGTCATTTGTTTGCCCGACCATGGGTTCTACTACCCTGAAGAAGGCAACGGACACGCCGCACGCATTCATCACATTCCTATGTTGTGGCTGGGTGGAGCCATCAAGCAGCCGATGGTAATTGATAAAATCATGAATCAAACCGATATGGCGGCTACCTTGTTGGCACAACTCGGATTGAATCATGATGCTTTCAACTTTAGCCGTAATGTGATGAGCAAAGAATATACTTATCCGTTTGCATACTGGACCTTCGGCGGTGGATGCGCCTTTGCCGACAGCACTGGAGTAACACTGTACGATTTGAATGCCGACCGAGTGGCGGATGAATCGCCATCGCCCAACTCAAACCGTCTGCAGCGGGTAAAGGCTATCTTGCAAAGCTCATATGATGACTTAGGAAGCCGATAAACGCTATTTTGTTACCTGATAATCTGAGTTATTAATTTTAAATATACTATTAGTATGAAAAAGAATGTATTGACAATCTTAATTGCATTGTTATCTGTATCAAATATGTTTGCAGGTAAAGTGCTTGAGTCGTTAAAGTTTCAGAGTAACATCTTGAAAGGGGAGGTTAAGTATTCTATCTATCTGCCAGATGGTTATGACACATCCGAAAGAAGTTATCCGGTATTGTATCTTCTGCATGGATGGACCGACGATGAAACCGCATGGGTTCAATATGGAAACGTGCAGCAGATAGCCGATAAAACGATTCAGTCGCAAGCGGCTACACCAATGATTATCGTAATGCCCGATGCTGGTGAAACATGGTACGTTAATTCGTACGACGGCAAGGTTTGTTATGAGGATATGTTCTTCAAGGAATTGATACCTTATATCGAAAAGACATACAGAGTAAGAACACATCGTCAGTATCGTGCTATTTCTGGATTGTCGATGGGTGGATATGGCTCGTTCTTATACACCTTGCATCATCCCGATTATTTCAGTGCATGTGCCCCTTTGAGCGCAGCTGTTTATACCAATGAAATGATTGAAAAGGGCAAGAACGATATGAGAGGAAAACTCTTCGATAAACTATATGGAAAAGGAAATCTTACCCCTCATTGGGATAAGAATAGCGTACTCTTGTTGATGGAGAACCTCTCGGCAGAAGAGTTCCCTAAAGCAAAGTTCTACATAGACTGTGGTGATGATGATACTTTGCTTCACGGCAACAATATAATTCATGAAATTATGCAGAGCAAAAACATTAAGCACGAGTTCAGAGTGCGCGACGGCGGACATACTTGGACTTATTGGCGTACTGCATTGCCTTCAGTAATGGAGTTTGTGAGCAGAGTGTTCTGTGGAAGTTGATTAGCTACTATAATCCAGCCTAGAAATATACATCTTTAGGCTGGATTTATAGTTTTTCTGCTTACTAGTTGACTTTTACTTCTTATGCTGTCAACTTTCTATTAATCTATGAATTTAATTTTAGAAGTGTCGCGTGGTTTGGCTTCCGGCGATTCGTCAGGATGACCGAAGGCGATGCAATAGAGCAGGTTATATCCTTCGGGCAATTCCAAGCGTTTAACGTATTCGGCTGCTTCTGGCTCTGTAAGCATAAAGCGGATGGGGCTGCCTAAACAGCAAGATCCGATACCCATTGATTGGGCTGCCAGTATCATGTTCTCGCCTAAGAGTCCGCAGTCTATCTGTGACAATTCGTACGATGGGTCGTTGGCGATGAATACCACGGTAGGAGCGTTTCTGAACATGTTCTTGAAGTTCGGATCGTTGGCTATTCGGTCTTGATTCTTTTTCTTAAATACTTCTGTAATTCCGTTGATATATTCGGGATTATCTACCACGCGTATAGCCCACGATTGTTTGTTCATGCCGTTTGGCGCATTGATACCACATTCCACAATGGTCTGCATAGTGTCTCTGTCCACAGCTTGCGGCTTATACTGACGGATGCTGCGTCGCGACATGATAGTTTCTATTGTTTGATTTTTATTGGCCTGAGATTGTTCGTTGGCCGAATCAGTTGATTTTTGTGCTCCGCCTCCACATGACATGAATGGCACGAAGAGCAATGCTAATGCTGCTTGCTTTAATGTTTTCATACGATTTTCTACGTTTTAGATTATTTGTACGCTGGCAAACATAGCGAAAAAATGGGAAGAAAACAAAGACAGCCCATCGTAATCACTACGACAGGCTGTTGTATTAAACGCAAATTATTTAAGAGAGAAATTAATATTTCTAATAATAAGAACACTTAGACCCCCGAAAAGGGGGACAAGTACCCTAGTGTTTTATCTTTCTTTAACAATTATCTTTCAATGAAGTCACCATTCTCCTTAATTAGTTCGATGAGTTTCTCCACTGCATGTTCTTCGGGTATGTTCTTTTCAATACATTCTTTCTTCTTGTAGAGGCTTATCTTTCCTCGTCCGGCACCTACATATCCGTAGTCGGCATCCGCCATTTCACCCGGTCCGTTTACGATACATCCCATAATTCCTATCTTCAGTCCTTTAAGATGTGACGTGGCTGCTTTGATACGAGCTATGGTCGATTCCAAATTATATAATGTACGTCCGCATCCGGGGCAAGATATGTATTCAGTCTTCGAAGTTCTGGCTCTTCCGGCTTGTAAAATACCGAAAGCGGTTTCATCGACTTTAGTATCGGGGATAGATTCGCCATGATTGTATAGCAAGATACCGTCGCACAGTCCGTCGAATAATAACGCACCCATATCGGCGGCCGCTTTAATCTGCAAATCTTCTTTTTCTGTTTCCTGATAGAACTGGAAGAAAACAATCGGATTCTTCAGTTCCGCATTCATCAATTGATGCGCTATGCCGCGGAATTCACCCAATCGGTTTTGATGGTTGCTTTGTGCCACAAGTACCACTTCCGGATGCATGCGTAGGCAAGCTATCGCCTCTTCGTTCAAACCTAAATAGTTAATGAAGAGGAATTTTACAGGAGCAGGGCAGGCGTGAAGCTCAATAAGTTGCTTGTAGTTGAAAGCAGGATAAAGATTATCGCTGCCATCCCATTGCGCTGCGTCTACTATGTATTTTATGTTGTCCTTACGTTCGGCAGGTAACTTTTGTCCGGTATAGATATAGTCAGGACAGAACTGGCTGTCGGTTTCCATATTATCGTTGAGGCGTGCGCTTATCACTACCGGCACTTGGTCTCCACCGATATTTCCTACCGCTAGTGTTTCTCGTCTTGACGGGTGTACATAGTCGAAGCAGGGTGCTTCGGTAGCCGGAATGTACATGTGTCCTTCTTTACGAGTTACATAGTCGACTAACTTTCGTGCTACGGGTATTTCTGCTTCTGGAGCTTCGCTTAACGATACACGAATCGTGTCTCCTATGCCATCAGCCAACAGAGCACCTATACCTAATGCTGATTTGATTCGACCGTCTTCTCCGTCACCGGCTTCAGTTACTCCTAAGTGCAGCGGGAAAGCCATATCTTCTTTCTCCATCTGCTCTACCAGTAAGCGTACTGTTCTCACCATAACTACGGTGTTCGATGCTTTGATAGAGATGGCCACATTAAAGAAATGCTCGCTAACGCAGATACGTAGAAACTCCATACACGATTCTACCATGCCTTCGGGCGTATCTCCGTAGCGCGACATGATGCGGTCGGACAGTGATCCGTGGTTTACACCTATTCGTATAGCCGTATGATTCTCTTTACAGATATTCAAGAACGGAACAAAGCGATCGCGTATCTTCTGTATTTCCTTAGCGTATTCTTCGTCGGTATACTCTAACTTCTTGAAAGTACGTGCGGCGTCTACATAGTTTCCCGGGTTGATTCGTACCCCTTCGGCATAGAGCGCAGCTACGTCGGCCACTTTAGGATTGAAATGCACGTCGGCTATGAGAGGAGTGTTATATCCTTGCGAGCGCAGACCTATATTGATGTTCTTAAGGTTTTCCGCTTCTCTTACTCCTTGCGTTGTAAGGCGCACATATTCACCTCCGGCATCAATAATGCGTATTGCCTGAGCTACACATGCATCAGTGTCGACAGTAGGAGTATTTGTCATACTCTGTATGCGTATAGGATTAGTGCCACCCATAGGAGTGGCACCAACATATACTTCAGTTGCCTCTCGGCGTGAATAATTGAAGTAATTCATTAAATTAGTTTGTCTTATAAGTATATTTCACTTCTTTCAGCTCTTCGTTGGCCTTTACTATCTTGTTTTTCAAACTTTCCTTGTAAGCAACGGCTTTGGCTGCAAGATTTTCGTCGGACAATGCCAAGATTTCAACAGCTAATATAGCTGCGTTCATCGCACCGTTAATAGCTACAGTTGCTACTGGAATTCCGGGAGGCATCTGTATGATAGAATAAAGTGCGTCCATGCCGTCGAGCACAGAACCTTTAATAGGCACGCCAATAACCGGTAGTGTAGTGTTGGCTGCTATTACGCCTGGCAGAGCTGCCGCCATGCCTGCGGCTGCTATGATAACTTTCAGTCCACGTCCGGCAGCTTCCTGAGAGAATTTTTCAACTTCTGCAGGAGTTCGATGAGCCGATAAGGCGTTCATTTCGAAAGGTACTTGCATTTCGTCGAGCAGTTTAGCGGCCTTTTCCATAACTGGAAGGTCGGAAGTGCTGCCCATGATGATACTTACAATTGGTTTCATTTGTTATTATATTACTCGTTAATGATCTTCTTGTATGCTTCGGCATCCAGTAGTTCATCCATCTGAGAAGCGTCGGTAGGCTTAATGCGGATAATCCAGCCTTCTCCGTATGGGTCTTTGTTAACCAGCTCAGGATGCTCTTCCAGTTCCGGGTTCACTTCTACTATTTCACCGCCAATCGGCAAGAAGAGGTCGGATACTGTTTTAACGACTTCAATGGTTCCGAATACTTCGCCTTGTTCTAGAGTTTCGCCTTCGGCTGTAACATCTACGAAGACGATATCGCCAAGTTGGTCTTGTGCATAATCGGTGATGCCGATAATTGCTTCATCATTTTCGAGACGGATCCATTCATGTTCGCTAGTGTACTTTACGTTAGTAGGGAAATTCATAATTTTAGTATTTAATAGGTTAGTAATTTTATTATATGACAATATAATTTTCAAATAAACAAAATTCCGATGACTCCACAAAATAAACCGACGGCAAATCCTCCGCCTACTTCATATAATGTGTGCTGACGGAGTATGATTCGTGCCGAACCAAGCATTCCTGCCAATAAAATGAATATGCAGAGCCACCAGGTAGGATTAAACTGGAATATGAAGCTGAAAGACAGCATTCCGCCTACCATCATTCCGATGCTGGCCATATGGGTGCTGATTTTCCATTTCAGGTTAACCACCGTACAGATTACCATGCACAGCAGGGTGGCTACTATTATGCCGCTCATGTAGCGGGGCAGGTGAATGCGGAACATGGTGATAAGGCAACCCACATAACTTAGTATGGTTAGCCCGTAAGGGATGAAGCGATTTTCGCGGATGCGCAATGCATGCAGTGGCCATCCGTTTATTTTATGAAGAAGATAGATGGCCAGCATGGGCAGAAATATCGTGAAACAGTACACCATGACTAATACGGTTATTTTGTATTGCATGGGTAGCATTCGCAGATACGTGAAACAGAATAGTAACAAGAATGCTACGAACGGAAGCATGAATGGGGTGAATATGGCCGAGAGGATACGAGCCCCTGTATATAAAGGACTTTTTGGAGTATCACCACGGTCTGGCTTGTGTTCGTGATATGTCAGCTGGTCGGGAATATTAGTTTCTTCCATAATATATATATGTATATATCGTTTTATCTTCTTAATCTTGCTACGGGTATGTTCAGTTGTTGGCGATACTTGGCTACGGTGCGGCGAGCTATAGGATATCTTTTGTCTTTTAGTATGTCGGCCAGTTCATCGTCTGTGTATGGCTTGTTTTTATCTTCGCTGTTTATGCACTCCTTTAGTATACGCTTTATCTCGCGGACTGACAGCTCTTCACCGCTTTCGGTGGTATATCCGTCGCTGAAGAAGAACTTCAGTGGATAGATGCCGTAGTTGGTCTGTACATATTTACTGTTGCTTACTCTTGATATGGTAGATATGTCGAGGCCAGTACGTTCTGCCACGTCTTTCAGAATCATTGGGCGCAGCAACGACTCGTCGCCTTCTTCAAAGAATGGACGCTGTAGGTCGATGATGGCCTGCATGGTGGTAGTCAGTGTTTGCTGACGCTGCTTTATGGCGTTGATGAAACCTTGTGCAGCATCTACTTTCTGCTTTAAGAACAGCATGGTATCTTTCGACTCCTTGCTTTGGTTGGCCTTATTGCGAGTATGCTCGTCAAGCATCTCTGTAAATTCGCGGCTTAGTCTAAGCTCTGGTACATTTCTGCTGTTCAGGCTTAGCGTGATGGTGCCGTCGTCGTCTGTGTCCACTATAAAGTCTGGTATGATTTGCTGAAGATTCTTTCCGATAGTTTCTCCTAGCGAGCTTCCCGGACGTGGATTCAGCTTAGTCAACTCAGTTACAGCTTCAGCATATTGCTGTTCGCTGAGGCCTAACTTCTGCATTATTTTCTCTTTGTTCTTTTTTGTGAACTCATCGCAGCATTTACTGATGATATCGTATTCTGCCTGCTTTACGGGCGAGTCTTCTTTTCGTTTTATTTGCAGTAACAGACATTCTTGCAGACTGCGGGCACCTATGCCGGCTGGGTCGAAATCTTGTATTACGGTAAGAACTCGTTCCAATTCTTCGGGAGTGGTTTCTACACCTTGATAAATAGCGAGCTCATCAGCTATCGCATCCAATGGTTTGCGTAACAGACCGTCGTCGTCGAGCGAGCCTATGAGGTATTCTCCCAATTCCTTTTCTTTGGGCGAAAGCTCTTGCATATCGAGCTGTTCTTTCAATGTTTCGTAGAATGATATATTATCAGAGAACGGAATATCTTCCGGTTGGTCGTCTTTAGAATAATTATTCTCTTGAAGTTTGTAGTCGGGGATGTCGTCTTCGTTACGGTAGTCTCCCAATGACAAGTCTTCAGCGCTATCGATATTCGGCTCGCCGTCTTCGTCGGTAGTGTTGTAGCTGTCAGCGTCATCAGCGTGGCAGTCGTCTGTATCGCTCGGTTCTCTGCCTTCTTCTAGTGCCGGATTGTCAAGTAGTTCGGAGTGTACGCGTTCTTCCAGCTCTACGGTGGGTAGTTCCAATAACTTTATCGCCATGATTTGTTGTGGCGACAATGTTTGTAGTTGTTGCTGGGCCTGAGTTTGTTCCTGACGAGAATTTATTGCCATAATCGAAGTTTGAATTAGTACTGCAAATGTAGGAATATAAAATCAATCGGTATGCGTTTTTATGTTTTTTAAAATATGTATGTATCCGCAATCGGATTATCGCAAAGTTTTTGTAATGCAATGCGCCATTTAACGCTTAGTGTATGAGATTAAATGTTTTTGGGTTCTATTCCTAAGTGATAGATGGCGTAAAATATGCACTTTTTATGTAGTAAATGTGGTAAATATTGTTTTTGTTTTATCTTTGCAACTGATTATATATGATTTCTAATCAATAAAAAACACATAATCTTATGAACAAATCTTTTTCATTTCTCTTGGGCTTGTTGTTTGCTCTCGTTTCGGTAAGTTGTACCGATTCTTCTTTTAACAAGAGGGTAGAAGCCGATTTTCAGAAGAAGCAGGAATGCTTTTCTTCGGGTGATTTCTTTAAGGTTTTTCAGCGTAATGACTTATCGTCTGATGAACGCGAAGCATTGACATTCTTGTATGCTTATATGCCTGTAGGCGATATTACAGACTATGATGGCGATTTCTATCTGGAGAATGTGCGTAGCGCCTATGCTACTCGTAAGGAAACTACATGGGGAAAAACTATGCCCGAAGACGTGTTCCGTCATTTCGTACTTCCGATTCGTGTAAACAATGAAAACCTCGATCGCTCTCGCATGGTGTTTCATGATGAGTTGATAGATAGAATAAAGAATTTGTCTATGTACGACGCGGTTCTCGAAGTTAACCACTGGTGTCATGAAAAAGCCAATTACCAACCTTCGGATTCGCGTACCAGCTCTCCGCTTGCTACAGTGCGTACAGCCTACGGCCGCTGCGGTGAAGAATCAACTTTCTTGGTTGCCGCTTTGCGTTCGGTAGGTATCCCTGCTCGTCAGGTATACACTCCGCGTTGGGCTCATACCGACGATAACCATGCTTGGGTTGAAGCTTGGGTTGATGGTAAGTGGTATTTCTTGGGAGCTTGCGAACCAGAACCAGTGTTGAACTTAGGATGGTTTAACGCTCCTGCAAGCCGAGGCATGTTGATGCATACTAAGGTGTTCGGTTATTACGAAGGTCCTGAAGAAGTAATGCGTACATCTGCCAACTATACTGAAATCAATGTGATATCTAACTATGCGGATAATGCTTCTGTAGAAGTTACTGCTGTAGACGAAGCGGGTAAGCCGGTACAGGGCGCAAATGTTCGTTTCGGTATCTATAATTACGCTGAATTCTATACCGTATCTACACAGAATACAGCAGAAGACGGTAAGGCACGCTTGTCTGCAGGATTGGGTGACATGGTAGTTATTGCTACTAAGGACAATCATTTTGGTATTAGCCGTGTATCGTTCGGTAAAGATAAGGACGTGAAAATCGCCTTGTCGCATAAGGTAGGTGAGGAGTTTTCTTTCCCTGTTGATATCGTTCCGCCAGCAGAAAAGCCGAATACTCCGGAGGTAACTCCCGAACAGCGTGCCGAAAACGACCGCCGCTTTAATATCGAAGATTCTATTCGTCATGCGTATATCGCTACATTCCCTCAGGCAGACGCTATCAAGGCTTTTGCCGGAAAGAATGGATACGATGAGAAGAAGGTAGAACGTTATATCGTGGCTTCACGCGGAAACTATCAGTCTTTGTTCGACTTCTTGCAGAAGGCTGCCGAAAAGAACATGAAAGAACGTGCTTTGCAGTTGCTAGAAACTCTTGCCGAAAAAGACTATCGTGATATACCTGTAGAGGTTCTTGACGATCATTTGTATAACACAGCTCCCGATGCTGATGTAGAATGGATTTTGGCTCCGCGTGTTTCTAATGAAATGCTGACTCCTTATCGTTCTTATTTCCAGAAGGAAGTTGCTCAGGCTGATGCTGAGACTTTCCGTGCCGATCCTCAGAAGTTGGTTGAATGGTGCCGTACCAACCTTACTATGCACGATGAACTTTGTACAGTAGGTACTACTATTTCTCCTATTGGTGTATGGAAGAGCCGTATCTGCGACAGCCGCTCGCTTAATATCTTCTTCGTATCTATCGCTCGTTCGCTCAATATTCCTGCTCGTATAGACCATGTAACAGGTACTGTATTATATAAGAAAGGTGATGACGAGGTTGTAGCCGATTTCAAGTCGGGTACATCAGAATCAGTAGTTACCGGAAAATTGAAACTCGACTACGTGGCATTGCCTAGATTGGACGACCCTGAATACTTCCGTCATTTCTCATTGTCAATGTTCAATCAGTCTAAGGGCTCGTTTGATTTGCTGGGATATTCTGACTTCGAAAAATGGAGCGCTCTCTTCAAGAATCCGTCTTCATTGCCGGTAGGATATTATATGATGGTAACAGGTAGCCGTATGGCCGACGGTAGTGTATTGGCAAATGTCTCATTCTTCAATATTAAAAAGGATGAACTGACCGAGACTCAGTTAGTAATGCGCGATAATGCAGAGAAGATTTCTGTAATAGGTAGCTTCAACTCAGAATCTATCTATACTAACGTAGAGAGCGGACAGGATGTTTCTGTCCTTTCTACTACCGGACGTGGATATTTCTGTATTGCCGTACTCGGAGTAAATCAGGAACCTACCAATCATGCGTTGAAAGACGTGGCTCAGAAGGCTGCCGAACTTGAGAAATGGGGACGCAAGATGATATTCTTGTTTACCGATGCCGATGCGTATGCTAAGTATCAGAAGTCTCCGATTGCTGGATTGCCGTCTAATGTAGTATTCGGTATCGACCATGATGGCTCTATCCGTAATCAGATTTTGACAGCTATGAAGTTGGCTCCTAATACTCAGCTTCCGTTGTTCATCATTGCCGATACATTCAACCGTGTAGTATTCGAACAGCACGGATATACTATCGGTATGGGCGATCAGCTTCTCAAGACTATTCACGGATTGTAAAAAGTATCTGCCGGCTCTGAATAGGGCTTTTTAAAATATACGGTTTGTCTATTGCTCCTCTTTTATAAAGGCGATAGGCAAGCCGTTTTTTTGTGTGAATTTCGGTTGGTAAGGGCTTTTGCTACACACGTTTTTCGGAAAATGGTGTAACTTTGCGACGCGTAATTTATAGAAAATATCATGGCAATAGAACAAGGAATATTTGCACGCTCGGAATTGCTCTTGGGGCGTAGCGTGATGGATGTAATGGCTACAAAAAGAGTCATCTTATTCGGAGTGGGAGGTGTAGGCAGTTGGTGCGCAGAGTGCTTGATACGTACTGGCGTTCGTAAACTGACTATAGTAGACTCGGACCGTATCTGTGTGTCGAATGTAAATAGGCAGTTGATGGCTACTACCGAAACGGTAGGACAGGTAAAGGTCGATGCGTTGAAGCAACGTTTGCTTTCTATTAATCCGTCTGCCGAGATAACCGCATTGCAGAAGATTTATTCAGCCGAGACTGCCGACGAGTTTCATATTGAAACCTATGATTATATTATAGATGCCATTGATAGCCTCGAAAATAAGGCGTTGCTTATCCGCAATGCTTGCGAAACTGATGCCGTGTTCTTTTCATCAATGGGTGCGGCTCTGAAAATGGATCCTACCAAGATAGCGGTAGCCGAATTCTGGAAAGTGAAAGGCTGTCCGCTTGGTGCTGCGTTGCGCCGTAAGTTCAAGAAACAGCACTTGTTCCCGAAAAAAAAGTTCAAATGTGTATATAGCGAGGAGTTACTTAAGAATAAAGGAGTAGACAATTCGGCGGAGAAGGATGCTAACCTTGGCTCAAAAGAAGAAGGCGGACCGGGTGACCCGGATTTGGTTAATCATGATTGGAATGCTACGAAGGCACAGATAAACGGAAGCCTCGCGCATATCACTGCCATTTTCGGTTTTACCATTGCAGGACTGGTATTGCAGGATATACAGGCAAAGGCTGAGGCATCGCTATAAAAATAGTGAAAAACTCGTTCTGCCGCCAGATATTTTGTAATTTTGCGGCGAATAAAGATTGAATAACAACTTTAAACAAAATAATTTATTATGGCAAAGAAAGCTCTTTTGATGATTCTTGATGGTTGGGGTATTGGTGACCACAAGAAAGACGACGTAATCTTTGAAACTCCCACTCCATATTGGGACAACTTGTTGGCTACTTATCCGCACTCTCAGTTGCAGGCCAGCGGAGAAAATGTAGGTTTGCCCGACGGACAGATGGGTAACTCAGAAGTTGGTCACCTTAATATCGGTGCCGGAAGAATCGTTTATCAGGACTTGGTTAAGATTAACCGTGCATGTGCTGATGGCAGCATCTTGAAGAACAAGGAAATCGTTTCAGCTTTCTCATATGCGAAAGAGCATGGAAAAGGTATCCACTTTATGGGCTTGACTTCTAACGGTGGTGTGCACTCTTCACTCGATCATTTGTTTAAACTTTGCGATATTGCTAAAGAATACGGATTAGATAAGACATACATCCACTGCTTTATGGACGGTCGTGATACAGACCCGAAGAGCGGTAAGGGATTCATCGAACAGTTGACTTTACATTGTGCACAGAGCGCAGGTGTTATCGCTTCTATCGTAGGTCGTTTCTACGCTATGGACCGTGACAAACGTTGGAATCGCGTTAAAGAAGCATACGATTTGTTGGTTAACGGCATTGGTAAGAAAGCTACTGATATGGTGCAGGCTATGCAGGAATCTTACGACGAAGGCGTAACCGATGAATTTATCAAGCCTATCGTTAATGCAAACGTAGATGGTACTATCAAGGAAGGCGATGTAGTTATCTTCTTCAACTACCGTAACGACCGTGCTAAAGAATTGACTGTAGTATTGACTCAGCAGGATATGCCGGAAGAAGGAATGAAGACTATTCCGGGATTACAGTATTACTGTATGACTCCGTATGATGCTTCATTCAAGGGTGTTCACGTTATCTTCCCGAAAGAAAACGTGCAGAATACATTGGGCGAATTCCTTGCTAACAACGGTAAGACTCAGTTGCACATTGCAGAAACAGAAAAATATGCTCACGTAACATTCTTCTTTAACGGTGGACGTGAAACTCCGTACGAAAACGAAGACCGTATCTTGGTTCCGAGCCCGAAGGTTGCTACTTACGACTTGAAGCCGGAAATGAGCGCATACGAAGTAAAAGACAAATTGGTTGCTGCTATCGAAACTCAGAAATACGATTTCATCGTTGTTAACTATGCTAACGGTGACATGGTAGGACACACTGGTGTCTACGAAGCTATAGAAAAGGCTGTGGTTGCTATCGATAACTGCGTGAAAGATACGGTAGAAGCTGCTAAGGCTAACGATTATGAAGTTATCATCATCGCCGACCACGGTAATGCAGATCATGCATTGAACGCAGACGGTACTCCTAACACTGCTCACTCTTTGAATCCGGTTCCTTTTGTTTACGTAACAAAGAACCAGAAAGCTAAGGTTGAAAACGGTGTGTTGGCAGACGTTGCACCGTCTATCTTGCACATTATGGGCATGAGCCAGCCGGCAGATATGACAGGTCACGATTTGATTATCGACTAATATCGACTTGATATAGTAGTCCCGCTTTGCCAAGCCTGTATTTAGGTAAGGAAAAGCGGGATTATTTTTTCTTTTTACAACTAATAATTAACATAAAGCACAACGTATATGGTTCAGATTGACGATGTAGTAATAAGTTTAGATGTGTTTCGCGAGAAGTTTCTTTGCAATCTTGATGCCTGTAAAGGGGAGTGTTGTATAGAAGGCGATGCCGGAGCACCGGTAGAGCTTGATGAGGTAGAGAAACTAGAAGAGGTGCTTCCGGTAGTATGGGATGACTTGTCGCCCGAAGCGCGTGCCGTTATAGATAAACAAGGTGTGGTTTATACAGACCAAGACGGTGATTTGGTAACGTCTATTGTAAACGGAAAAGACTGCGTCTTTACTTGTTATGACGAGCGTGGCTATTGCTATTGTGCCATCGAAAAGGCTTATCGCGAAGGACGTTGTAATTTCTATAAACCGGTGTCATGTCATCTGTATCCTATACGAGTTGGCGATTACGGTCCTTATAAGTCGGTGAGTTATCACAGATGGGATGTTTGTAAAGCGGCTGTATTGCTTGGACAGAAAGAAAACCTTCCGGTTTATAAATTTCTTAAGACTCCTCTCATTCGTAAGTTCGGTGAAGATTGGTATGCCGAATTGGAATCTGTAGCCGAAGAGTTGAAGAACCAGCATATTATTTAATAAATGAAAGAGTCTCAGACGCAATGGTAGTGATGTGTGTCTGAGACTTATTTTTTATCATTCGCAATAAGTGCAAAATCCTTTCTTATAAGGAATCGTTTCCTTTCGCAAGAGGAATTGGTTCCTTTCGCAAGAGGAAAAGGTTTTATTCGAAATCTAACTCTCCGAAGAATTCGGGGCAATGAAATTGTACTTTGTCTGTAAGTATCGGATTCCACGACAGGAAATGCGGTTTAGGTAATTGGTTGCCGCATTTATAGAAGTTTCCGCGCATTTTTATGCCATCCAGTTTTTTTATGTTATGCTTAAATAATGCTTTTGCCGGAATGATGAGGCTAGCCGTCCATTCTGTCTCTTCTTTTCTTGTGTCGAATACACTGTGACCTAAAGAACTCCATCGTTTTATCATATTAGCTACCTTTTGCTCTGCTCGTGAACGTTTGTCGGCAGGGCCGTATTCTATTAGTATATAACCTATGCAGTTACATTCTATGTTATAATAACAACTGTCTCCGTCAGGAGCGACGAAAAACTCAACGCAAGAATCCCTCCATACCGATCCGAAATCTTTGCCTGTCATGGCGCGTATCCCGTCTTCTTTTACCTTATATTGGAGAAGGATGCTCTTGCCTGTGTGGGATATTCTGAATTGTACATCAGGCTTATACGGATAAGATGGCCAGTTTGCCGCTGATATAGATTGCCATTTTACACCTTCTTTATCGAGAAGTGCAGGGACAGTTTTTGCCGAAGTGGTTCCATGTACCTTTTCTACTAATAAGCGTTTTTGGTTTTGTGCGATAGATATCAGCGAACTGCATATCCAGATGACCAGTAGAAAGCATAGTCTGTTTATGTTTATTGTTTTCATAGCGTATTTTTTAGTAGGCCAAAATTACTGATTTTTCTGTATTGTTGGCGAGTGAAGTAGAGTTTTTATTTGTTGGTTTGTAGTAACCGTCTTATTAATTGTAGATATTTGTTGTTTTTGGAATATAAATCCTGATAAACAGATAGGTAATTAAATCCGAATTATTATATTTGTAGTGTTATCTATTGTATTTGTTTTACTTTAAAAAATCATAGATTATGAAATCACGTTCTTTGTTATTCGCTATGGTATTAGCTGTAGTCGGTACATTTCAGGTAGCAGCTCAGAGTGTTCAAGAAAAAGTGCCTTTTACCCTAAGTGGCATTTGGCAAATGTGCTTTTATCGTTCTAGTCAGCCCGGCATTCCCGGTGAACTGAAGACTGGTAATACCTTAAAAATATTGTCGGACGACGGTAGATTCTCTAATGTGGTAATGATGCCCACTGGCGCTATTGTCATTGGTTACGGAACGTATACTATTGATTCAGACAGTACTTACACTGAAAATGTCGAGAAGAATATCCATTTACCTCAGCTCAATAATCAGAAAAACGTGCTTCATTATACGTTGAAAGATCAAAATAAGGTTATGGTATTGAAATATTTCCTTAAAGACGACATTGATGGAAACAGAATAGACTCATGGTGCTATGAAACTTGGAAACGAGTAGATATGCCTTCTAAGTATCCCGAAAATATTGTGCGTTGACACACAGTATCATGCAGTAGAAAAAAAAACTTAAAACCTTTGTCAGTTCGGATAAAAGCCGTACCTTTGCAAGCCGATTATTATCAAATAGTGATAAAAGTTTAATTCTGAATGCTTTATAAATCTTTGTCCGGGATGAGTAGGGCAAACGGAAATTGTTTTTTAGTAGTTAACATTTAAAAAAAGAATTAAGAGTGGATACTTTAAGTTACAAGACCATTTCTGCAAACAAGGAAACAGCGAACAAAGAATGGGTCGTTGTTGATGCTACCGATCAGGTTGTAGGCCGTCTCGGTGCTAAAGTTGCGAAACTGTTGAGAGGTAAGTACAAACCAAACTTTACTCCTCATGTAGACTGCGGTGATAACGTTATCATCATCAATGCAGACAAAGTTAAATTTACAGGTAACAAGTGGAATGACAAGGTTTACTTGAGCTACACAGGCTATCCTGGTGGTCAGCGCGAAATTACTCCTGCTCGTTTGATGGCTAAGCCTAACGGTGCAGAGAGATTGATGAAGAAAGTAGTGAAGGGTATGCTTCCGAAGAACCGTTTGGGCGCAAAGTTGCTGAGCAATCTTTACGTATACGAAGGCTCTGAACACAAACACGAAGCTCAGACTCCGAAAGCAATTGATATTAACTCACTTAAATAATAAAGAATGGAAGTAGTAAATGCATTAGGCAGACGTAAAAGCGCAATTGCTCGCGTTTTCGTTAGCGAAGGTACAGGAAAGATTACTATTAACAAGAGAGACCTTGCACAGTACTTTCCATCAAGTATTCTACAGTATGTTGTTAAGCAGCCATTGAACACACTTCAGGTTGCTGAAAAATATGATATCAAAGTTAACTTGTGCGGTGGTGGTTTCACTGGCCAGTCTCAGGCTCTTCGCTTGGCTATCGCTCGTGCTTTGGTAAAAATTAATCCAGAAGATAAGAAGGCATTGCGTGCTGAAGGCTTCATGACTCGTGATCCGCGTGCCGTTGAACGTAAGAAACCGGGACGTCCAAAAGCACGTCGTAGATTCCAGTTCAGTAAACGTTAAGAGTTGGTGGAATGTTGGATGCGACAAGTTGCGTAGATTATATTCAGCTTTCATAATCCAGCTCTCAACAAAAAGCGTTTAGTATCTAAACTGCCGGGATTTTCCTTGCACGGACATGCTGGAAACTACCAGACAGTTGGTTCAATTAACAAAAAAGAAAGTAAACGATTTAAAGATTAAAACAATGTCAAGAGTAAATTTTGATACATTATTGGAGGCAGGCTGCCACTTCGGACACCTTAAAAGAAAGTGGAACCCGGCAATGGCTCCTTATATTTTCATGGAACGCAATGGTATCCATATCATCGATTTGAACAAGACCGTTGCAAAAGTAGACGAAGCTGCTGAAGCTTTGAAGCAAATCGCAAAATCAGGAAGAAAAGTCCTGTTCGTTGCTACTAAGAAACAAGCAAAACAAGTAGTTGCTGAGAAAGCAGCTTCTGTAAATATGCCTTATGTAATCGAGCGTTGGCCGGGTGGTATGTTGACTAACTTCCCGACTATCCGTAAGGCTGTGAAGAAAATGGCTACTATCGATAAGTTGACTAACGACGGTACTTACTCAAACTTGTCTAAGAGAGAAGTTCTTCAGATCTCTCGTCAGCGCGCTAAGTTGGAAAAGAACCTTGGTTCTATCGCTGACTTGACTCGTCTGCCGTCTGCTTTGTTCGTTATCGACGTATTGAAAGAAAACATTGCAGTTCGTGAAGCTAACCGTTTGGGTATTCCTGTATTCGCAATTGTCGATACTAACTCAGATCCTTCAAACGTGGATTTCGTTATCCCGGCAAACGACGACGCTACTAAGTCTATTGAAGTAATTCTTGATGCTTGCTGCGCTGCTATGGCAGAAGGCTTGGAAGAAAGAAAAGCTGAAAAGGTAGACATGGAAGCAGCTGGCGAAAACGCTCCTAAAGCAGCTAAGAAAAAATCTGCAAAGGCACGTATGGACAAAGCTGAAGAAGATGCAATCAACGCCGCTAAGGCTGCAGCTTTCATCGGCAAAGATGAAGAAGCTTAATTCGTTTTAAGTTTTTATATTATACTGAAACGCGGGTTCACGCAGATGATTTTCTCTCTGTGAGAATCTGCGTTTCATTCTTTTAGAATCTATTATTAATCTAATAAAATTAAAATATTATGGCTGTAACAATGGCTGAAATCACCAAGCTCCGCAAAATCAGTGGTGCTGGTATGATGGACTGCAAGAATGCTTTGACTGAAGCTAATGGTGATATTGACAAAGCAATGGAAATTATCCGTAAAAAAGGACAGGCTGTAGCCGCTAAACGTTCTGACCGTGAAGCTGCTGAAGGTTGTGTTTTGTGTAAATCAACTGGTGACTTCGCTGCTATCATCGCTTTGAAGTGCGAAACTGACTTCGTTGCTAAGAATGCTGATTTCGTAGCTTTGACTCAGGCTATTCTCGACGCTGCCGTTGAAAACAAATGTAAGACTCTTGACGAAGTGAAAGCTTTGCCTTTGGGTAATGGTACTGTTCAGGATGCAGTTACTGACCGTAGCGGTATCACTGGCGAAAAAATGGAATTGGACGGATATAACTGGATTGAAGGTGCTGCTACTGCAATCTACAATCATCAGGGTAAGAACGCATTGTGTACTATCGCTGCATTCAACAAGCCTGCTGACGAAAAGGTTGCTCACGAAATCGTAATGCAGATCGCTGCAATGAATCCTATCGCTATCGACGAAGATGGTGTTTCTGAAGAAATCAAGCAGAAAGAAATCCAGGTTGCTATCGATAAGACTAAGGCTGAACAGGTTCAGAAGGCTGTAGAGGCTGCTTTGAAGAAAGCTGGTTTCAACTTGTATATCGCTGAAAACGAAGAACACTTGAACGAAGGTATTATGAAGGGTAATATCACAGAAGCTCAGGCTGAAGAAATCCGTCAGTTGAAAGCTAAGGTAGCAGAAGAAAAAGCTGCTAACTTGCCTGCTGCTATGATTGAAAATATCGCTAAGGGTCGTCTGGGTAAATTCTTGAAAGAAGTTTGCTTGTTGAAGCAGGAAGACATCATGGATCCTAAGAAGACTGTAGCTGATGTTTTGAAGGAATCAGATCCTGAATTGAAGGTTGTTGATTTCAAACGCTTTACTTTGTGTGCTGAATAATTAGAATTTTAAAAGGTTCTATTATAAAAGCCGTACTTGCGCTTGCAGGTACGGCTTCTTTTATCGTGTTTGGGTGTATCCTTCCGCTTTTAGCAGGTCTATTATCCGTTGCTTGAATTCGCCTTGAATCAGTATTTCTCCGTCTTTTACCGAACCGCCTACTCCGCATTTCGTTTTTAGCAGTCGTCCCAGCTCTTTCAGATTGTCTTCTTTACCTATGAAACCGTTTATCACCGTGACGGTTTTGCCTCCACGTCCTTTCTTTTCTATAGCAACTCGTAGCTTTTGTTGCTTACGGTCAAGTGTCTCTGGTTCGCATTCTTCTTGGCTTTCGTAGTTAAAATCCGGGTTGGTGGAGTAAACAATGTTTAGTCTGTCTTTCCAATCGTTATTCTTCATGATATAATTAATTTATCCAAAGATAAATGTTTTTTCCGAATCGTTTTATGTGTTATTAAATAAATACCGTATTTTTGCAAATACTGATAAATTGCAGTAAAATGTAAGATGACTACACATATACGGAAAAATATGGATAAAATACCTGAGCCTACTCTTCGCAGGCTTCCTTGGTATCTTTCATGTGCTAAACTGATGAGAGATAAGGGGGAGAAGTTTGTCTCTTCTACACAGATTTCTAAGCAGATAAATATCGACTCTTCTCAGATAGCCAAGGATTTGTCGTATGTGGATATCTCTGGCCGTACTAGGGTGGGGTATGAAGTAGACTTGCTTATAAGCGTACTCGAGGACTTCCTTGGGTTTACCAATCTTCATCGGGCATATCTTTTCGGTGTAGGTAGTCTTGGTGGAGCTTTGCTTCGCGACTCCGGATTGTCGCATTTCGGTTTGAAGATTGTTGGGGCGTTCGATGTGAACCCAGATTTGGTAGGAACCGAAATAAACGGTATACCTATTTATCACACCGACGAGCTGCAGTTACGTATGCAGAAGGATAAGGTGAATATCGGTGTGCTTACTGTACCTATCGCCATCTCTCAGCAAGTTACGGATAAGATGGTAGAAGGCGGTATAAAAGCCGTGTGGAACTTTACGCCTTTCCGTATACGTGTTCCCGAAGGAATTGTAGTACAGAATACTTCGCTGTACGCACATTTGGCCGTGATGTTTAATAGGCTGAATGAGAATATGAAAAATAACGTTATTATATAGTAAAAGAACTGATAGAACTCTATGAAAATTATAGCTATCGGCATGAATTACCCGTTGCATTGCAAGGAGTTGCATAGCGACGAGCCATTGCCACAAGAACCGGTTATCTTTATGAAGCCCGATTCTGCATTGTTAAAAGACAGCAAACCTTTTTTTATTCCCGACTTTTGTCAGCAGGTAGATTATGAAACGGAGTTGGTGGTGCGTATAAATCGTTTGGGTAAAAATATATCAGAACGATTCGCCCATCGTTACTACGATGCAGTAACGGTAGGTATCGACTTTACGGCTCGCGATTTGCAACGTAAATTCCGTGCCGAGGGTAAGCCATGGGAGCTATGCAAAGGTTTCGATAATTCGGCTGCTATCGGTGATTGGATTCCGGTAGATAAATTCCTGGATATACAGAACATTAATTTCCATCTCGATATTGATGGCAAGACCGTGCAGCAGGGCAATACGCGCGATATGCTCTTCGGGGTAGATCGTATTATTGCTTATGTAAGTCAGTTCTGTACATTGAAGATTGGTGACTTGCTGTATACAGGCACTCCGGTTGGGGTAGGTCCTGTTTCAATCGGCAATCATTTAGAGGGATATGTAGAAGAGAATAAGGTACTTGATTTTTATATACGATGAAGATAAGAGTAGGTTTTGGATACGATGTCCATCGTTTGGTGGCCGACCGCGAATTATGGTTGGGCGGAATTAAGATTGATCATGAATTAGGATTGCTGGGGCATTCTGATGCCGATGTCTTGATTCATGCCATTTGCGATGCGCTACTGGGGGCTGCCAATATGCGCGATATCGGTTATCATTTCCCCGACAATTCGCAAGAGTTTAAGGGTATCGACAGTAAGATTCTGTTGGCTCGTACCGTCGATTTGATTGCGACTAAAGGATATAAGGTGGGCAATATAGACGCTACTGTGTGTGCCGAACGTCCCAAACTCAATCCCCATATCCCATTGATGCAAGAAACGTTGGCGCACCTTATGGGTGTAGACGTAGACGACGTCTCGATAAAAGCCACAACAACCGAGCGCTTGGGCTTTACCGGACGCGAAGAAGGCATTTCTGCCTATGCTACTGTCTTGATAGAGAAGTAGTGATTAGTGTATTACGCCAAGAGTCCGGCGCAGAGAAGAACTCCGAAGAGCAACATATTTCGTGATGTCTCTCCTAATATAATATTGAGCTCGCGTCCTTTGTGGATGCGGGCCATTTTTATTGTTGTAAGTATGTGAGGGAACAAATATATTTGCGGAAGTACGCCAGCCCATAGTTTTCCTTGTCCTATAAAGTAGAAGCAACACCAGCATGCTGCCATTCCTAAAAGAAAGTAAAGCATGAGTCCGGCTCTGCTTCCTAATCTCACCACAATAGTTTTCTTGCCGCTTAAGGCATCTTGTTCGCGGTCGCGAAAGTTGTTAATCATCAGCAACGTGTCTATTACAAGTCCGCAAGCCAGTGAAGCCATAATTACCGACATGTTCCAATCGTGCGCCATTATATAATAGGTGCATCCCACGGGGATGAATCCGAAGAACATCAATACCAAGATATCTCCAAAGCCGTGATAAGCCAGTGGGTACGGTCCGGCAGTGTACAGAAAGGCGAAAACTATGCAGGCTATGCCTACCGGAATGATTTCCCATCCGCAGAAAAACAGAAGCGACAATCCGCTTATTCCCGCCAATATTGTGGTTATGATAATGCCATACATCATATTCTTTTGTGAAATCCAACCTTGCGAGCAAGCTCTTTCCGGACCCAATCGGTCCTTGCGGTCGCTTCCTTTCAAGAAGTCATATAAATCGTTTACGAAATTAGCGTCTATCTGCATCAAGAAAGCAAACAGAAAGCATAATACGGCGGGTACTATTTTGAAATGTCCGTACATAGCGGCCAGTGAACATCCTGTCATTACGGGAATTGCGGCTCCAGTCAGTGTCTTGGGACGTGCTGCCAACATCCAAGCTTTGAACGAATTGGGTTGTATATTTTCCATCGATTATTTAATTTTGGTGCAAACTTAAAGTTGAATTACTGCAAAGTTAATCAAAAAGAAGATGTTAAAACAGGTATTATTCTCTATTCTTTTGGCATTGATGCTTTCATCGTGTGCTACAGCTACCTTCTCTCGTTATCACGGAATAGGAAGAGTGAAGAAGTACGATTTCTATAGTGCGCAGTTGCCCGATTCGTTCGATGGTTTTCGTATAGCTTTTGCTTCCGATTTCCATTATGAAAGTCGTTTTAACAACAAACGCCTTCCGGCTTTGTTAAAAGCATTACAGAAAACTAACGCCGACGCGCTATTCTTAGGCGGCGATTACTGCGGAAGAAACGGAGGTAATCTGACTGAATTGTTCGATGAAATAGCCAAATTTCATCCTGCCTACGGAGTGTATGGAGTGATGGGGAATCACGAGAACAACGCTAATTATCAGATAGTTTCAGAACAGATGCGTAGGGTAGGCATTCGCCTGTTAGAACACGTAACCGATACCATACGCAAGGGCGATGAATACATACTTGTAAGCGGAGTTCGCAATCCTTTCGATTTGAAAAAGAACGGCATTTCGCCCACGCTCAGTTTAAGCGACGACGATTTCGTCATCCTGTTGACACATACCCCTGATTATGTGGAAGACGTAGATGTACGCAATACCGATTTAGCGTTGGCAGGTCACACCCACGGTGGGCAAGTCAGCCTATTCCATCATTACACCCCCGCCCGTCATTATTCCAAGTATGGAAACAGATTTTTAAGCGGATTGAAATACAGCAGCAAAGGCACCCCCATAATTATTACTACAGGTATAGGCACGTCACGTCGTGATATTCGTCTTTTTACCCCATCCGAAGTTGTCCTTGTAGTACTGCATAAAAAATGAGTAATGTCTATTTAATTAATAAACTCCAAAGTAAAACATCAGTACAGCAAAATTAAAAGTCGAAGTGACTGAAAGTCGGAAACCTGCAAAGAAAAACTTCCCTATTATTAGAAATTCTATATATCTAGCCTATATATATAAATAGCAAGCCTATAGGTATAGAATATCATTCAAATCGCCAGATTTTTCTTTTCGATAAATCCATGAAACTTCATATTGAAAAACTACTCCCTTCACCATAAAAGTTCTATACTTAAGCTAAGTATATAAAAACTCAACTTAAGAATATATAAACTTAGGTTAAGTATATATATACTCAGC